>Ga0172381_10001718_pt1 | contig 25083 bp, 21 predicted proteins | sample Leawel6488metaG_FD_119754 | JGI IMG/M metagenome (GOLD analysis project Ga0172381, IMG submission 119754) | Leachate microbial communities from a municipal landfill in Southern Ontario, Canada - Leachate well 64-88 metaG | ecosystem: Engineered > Solid waste > Landfill > Unclassified | place... | reverse complement strand
TACCGCAAACACTTTTGTAATATTTTCTTTTCTTTCTTCTTTATCTAATTCGGCCTGATTTTTTGTTTCTTTCTGTCGGATAAGAACATTATTTAAAATAGGAATATTGAAATGGCTTCCAATGTGTTTTGCAATTTCTTCTGCTTGGTTAAATCCTCTCCATTTAAGGCGCTTTTTATGTAAGGGGATGGGTACTAATACAAAATTTTGCAAAAAATTATTTTTATTGGCCTCTATTAAAGACAAATGTGATATAATAATGTAAGCTAAAGACCTTGAAAGTTCTCTTAGAAATGGTTCATATTTAAATTGTCTGATTATTTTTTCAGCCAAAGTATTTTGATAAGAAACCGCCCATAATAATCCAGAAAGATTTGTTTTGTTTTTGCACCTTGAACAAACCTTAAAATCTTCAACTCGCGCCAAGCAAACTGGACAATTAACTACATCTTTAATATCCAAAAGAGTCATGCAGTCTTCGCACAACCATTCTCCTTCTTTTTGGCAATTTATGCAGAAGCGCGGGAATAATAAATCTATTGCAAAATTGCCCATTTTATTAAAAGTATTTTTCATTGCTTTTTAGAAATGATATAATAAATAAAGTTTAAAACTAAAAGAAAAAATTGAAAAGTTATGATTAAATTTCCTTTTGGATCTTCGTCAAAAAACGCTTTAGGAATAGACATTGGAACTTTTTCCATAAAAATGGTTGAACTCGCCAAAAAAGGTGAGAGGTTAACGTTGGAAAACTATGGAGAAGTAACAACTCAGCAAATAGGAGAAAAACCTTTTCGTAGCGGGCTTAGCACAGACAAATCTTCTTTTGCCTTATCCAACAAAGAAATCGCAGAAGGAATAAAGGCCATTTTATTTGATGCAAAAATAAAAGCAAAAACAGCAACTTTTTCTATTCCAGATTTTTCAACATTTTTTACAACCTTCGATCTCCCTCCGATGACAAAAGAGGAATTGCCAAAGGCTATTAATTTTGAGGCAAGGCAACATATTCCCTTGCCATTATCGGAAGTGGTTTTGGATTGGCAGGTTATTACAGAAAATGGAAACAACGGTGATTCTCAAAAAGCAAACAATAAAATAATTTTGGTGGCAGTACCAAAAGAAGTGATAACCCAATATCAAGAAATTGGAAGAGTTTGCGGACTGAATGTTTCTGCATTGGAAGCCGAAGTTTTTGGTCTTATAAGAAGTTTGCTAAAAATTAACGATAAGCCAGTTGTTTTGTTGGACATTGGAGCTCAAAGTACAACAATAAATATAGTTGAAAATAAAATTTTGAAAGCAAGTCATAGTTTCGATATAGCTGGAAATAATTTGACCGACGATATTTCAAAAAATTTAGATCTTAATTTTTGGGAGGCAGAAGACCTTAAGAAAAAACAAGTAATTTATCAAGGAGCAAATATTTCTGCAGAACCTGCGGCAAAAATTATGATTTCAAAAATGGATTCTATCATAATTGAAATAGAAAAAATAAGTCAAGCTTTTCTTCAAAAAGAGGGGAAGGTTCCCGATACCGTTATTTTGGCTGGCAGTACGGCCTTGACATCTGGTCTTAAAGAATATTTTGCGGTAAAATTAAACAAGGATGTTATTATTGGTGATCCGTTTGTCGGATTATTTTATCCTCAAATTTTAACGCCAGCACTAAAAGAAATTGGTTCAAGTTATGCTATAGCCGTTGGAATGGCATTAAGAGGTATAGAAAATTAACAAACATTTCTAACTCTCGTCATAGTATTTTATGGCAATAGAAATTAATCAAATATCAGAACTCAAGAAAAGTTCAACCGTTTCTACTTTCCTATTAATTATAGGATTAGTGGTTTTGCTTTTGGTTGGTGGCTCTTATTTTTATCTTCAAAATTTAAACAATAAACTATCCCAAGAAAAACAAAATATTGTAAACGCAATAAACCAGAAAAAGACAGCAGAAATTAAGGACTTAGAAAAAAGCGTTTCTTTGTGGGAATCAAAAATAAACGATTACAATATAATTTTTGGGAATCACGGAGCAGATAGTAATGTTTTTGCATTTTTGGAAAAAATTACCCATCCTAAAGTATGGTGGTCAGATATTACTTTTGAATCTCAGTCTGCAAAAGCAGTAAGTACCCTAAAACTAAAAGGATCTTCGGACACATTTATTTCTTTGCAACAACAGCTTTTAGCGCTTGAATCCGAGGGCTTTGTAAACAAAATAGTTTTAAATCAAATAAGCTTGGCAAAAAGCGGAAACCCTGAATTTAATTTAGAAATTTCTTTCTTCCCTGGTATTTTAAAGCCCATAGAAGAAACAAATCAACAATGAAAAAACCAATTTTAACATTACTTATTTTTTCTTGTGCAATTGGTATTGCTATGGTTTTTTCTTGGCCAGAGTTTCAAACATTTCAATCTATATCGGCAGAAACGCAGCAAAAACAACAAGAATTGGTAGATTTGGGAGAATATATTTCTCATCTTCAAAACATTTCAGACCAAATTAATCAAAACGCCGTAGAGCTTGAAAAAATTGATCAGGCATTAATGACAGATGATTACATGCCAAATTTTTTTTCATTCATTCAGCAAACAGCACAAAACAATGGAATAAAGCTTACTAGTTTAGAAATGGGAAAAGTATCTACCATTAAAGAAAGTAAAAATGTTATGGCCAGAGAAGTTAACGTAAAAATATCTGGTCCGTATGTTAGTCTTAAAAATTTTCTTATTGCTTTAGAAAAAAATGCAAGGATTATTGATTTATCTAATATAGCCCTTACCACAAACTACGGTCAATCAGCCGGGGGAGTTAGAATAGTTAAAGATGTTGTGCCCACATTAGAATTAAATCTAAAAATTTATTCTTATCAAAAATAAAATGGCAATCAATTTAAGTCAGCAAACAAAAAAACAAAAATCTCCAGCATACTTAATAATTGTGTTGTTGGTTTTGATTGTTGGCATTGGATTTGCTGTTTGGTTTTTTGCAAAGCCCAAGACTTCAGAAAATAATAATTCTTCTGTTGTTAATAATTCGTTAAAGAAATTCGAAATTAATTTTGATATTTTAGATAATCCCTCTTTTGATGGATTAAATAGTTTTGAAAAAGTAGAATTATTTAATGGCCAAATGGGCAGAGAGAATCCATTTAAGCCATATTAGAAATAAAAAAATATAATGTAATATAACGACACTAAAATGATTTTAACTCAGGCGTTGGTCAAAAAAGGACAAATTTCCAAAGAGCAAGCAAAGGAAATAGAAGACGGATTAAAAAAATCTAATAAAACCGAGGAGGAAGCAATTCTAGAGACTGGTCTTGTTTCCGAATCGGCTTTATTTAATTTAAAATCCGAAGTATTTAGAATTGAACTCAAAGAAGTTCCGACAGAAGAAATTCCATTGAAGGTTTTGGAAATAATTCCCGAAGAAGCCGCCAAATTTTATAAAATAATTCCACTTGGTCAAAATCATAGCATTTTGGAGGTGGGCATGGTTTACCCAGAAGACTTAAAGGCACAGGAAGCTTTGAAATTTTTGATTAGACAAAGCAATTTGGTTGCTAAAACATATTTGATTAGTTCAACAACCTTTAATTCTTTGTTAAGACAATATAGAACGCTCAGAGAAGAGGTTAAAAAGGCTTTAGACGAGCTAGAAGTAGAAATGAAAAGAGAAAGCGTCAGGGTGCAAAATGAAAAAAAATCTGAGTTTGATAAATTGGTTGAAGATGCTCCAATTTCCAAGGTTGTTAACGTTATATTAAGGTACGCAATTGAAGGAAACGCCTCAGATATTCATATTGAGCCGATGAAGAAAAACTTGAGAGTAAGATTCAGAATGGACGGGTCATTACACGCCAGCATTATTTTGCCATTAAAAGTTTTGCCAGCCATTGTTGCCAGAATCAAAATTTTGTCTAATTTAAGATTAGACGAAACAAGAATTCCGCAAGACGGAAGATTTTCTACTTCTATAAGTGACAAAGAAATAGATTTTAGAGTTTCGACATTTCCAACATCAATGGGAGAAAAAGTTGCCCTAAGAGTTTTAGATCCTACAAAGGGATTGGTCTCTTTTGAAAAACTAGGAATTACCGGAAGAGATTTAGCGACAATCGAAAAAGAAATGCAAAAACCATATGGATTGATTTTAATTACAGGCCCTACTGGCTCTGGTAAGTCAACGACGCTTTATACGATTTTAAATCTTTTAAATAAAGAAGGCTCCAATATTATTACATTGGAAGACCCAATAGAATATTACATGGAAGGGATAAATCAATCCCAGGTAAGGCCGGAGATTGGATATTCTTTTGCAACAGGACTTAGGCAAATTTTAAGACAAGACCCAGACATCATAATGGTTGGAGAAATCAGAGATGAGGAAACCGCCAGTCTTGCAATGAACGCATCTCTAACAGGGCATTTGGTTTTGTCTACACTACATACAAACAACGCTATCGGAGTTATCCCAAGGTTGATTGATATGAAAGTAAGTCCGTTTTTATTACCACCAGCCTTGTCTCTTGCTATCGCACAAAGACTTATAAAATTATTATGCCCAGAGTGTAAGAAAAGAGTGGAAGCCTCCAAAGCAACAAAAGAATTAATTATGCACGAAGTAGAAACATTGCCAGAATCTGTTAGAAAAAAAGTAGAAATCAAAGATCCTTTATATTTATATGAGGCAAAAGGATGCAAAAAGTGTAACAATAGAGGATATAAAGGAAGAATGGGAATTTTTGAAGTTTTGGAAATGACAAAAGGATTAGAAAAAATTATTTTAGGTAACCCATCGGAAGCCGAAATCTATGAGGAAGCAAAAAAACAAGAAATGATTACAATGAAACAAAACGGATTACTCAAGGTTTTGCAAGGATTAACAACGGTAGAAGAAGTGTTAAGGGTTGCCGAAGAAAAGTAAAGACCTCGCTTCGCGAGAATCTTATTTTTCTTTACGAAATAAAATATTTTTATAATTTAGATTTTTAATTTTTTAATATCAATTTAATTTTTAAAAAATATGCAAGGTTATTTACTACAATTACAAGAATTATTAGAAGAAACATATAAAGCTCAGGCCTCCGACCTTCATCTTTCGGTTGGTGATTATCCGACTATAAGAGTCCAGGGAGCATTAATTCCTTTAGTAAAAAGAAAAATTTTGACAGCCGAAGACACGCAGGGATTTGCGACAGCTTTAATGACAGAAGATCAAGTGCAAAGATTTTTGAAAGAAAAGGAACTTGATTTTTCATATAGCTTCGAAGAGAAGTCTCGTTTTAGAGTAAACGCATATTTTCAAAGAGGAACAATTTCGGTCGCTTTAAGAATAATTCCTTCGAAGATAAGAACAATCGAAGAGTTGGGTTTGCCCTCTATTTTACACGAATTTTGTACGCCAAGTCAGGGATTTGTTTTGGTCACGGGTCCTTCTGGTCACGGAAAATCAACAACACTGGCTTCTATGATTGATGAGATAAATAAAACAAGAACAGACCACATTATTACAATTGAAGATCCGATAGAATATATTTTTAAAAATGATAAAGCGCTAGTAGATCAAAGAGAAGTTTATCAAGACACAATGTCTTTTTCAAAAGCTTTAAAATCTACCTTTAGACAAGACCCCGATGTTATTATGGTGGGGGAAATGAGAGATTTAGAAACCATGGCGACAGCTATTACAGCCGCAGAAACAGGACATTTAGTTTTTGCAACATTGCACACAAATAATGCGGCGCAAACAATATATAGAATTGTAGATTCTTTCCCATCAGAACAACAATCGCAAATTAGAAATCAACTGGCAGGATCTTTGTTGGGAATTATTTCTCAAAGATTAGTTCCTGGATTAAGAGGTGGATTAGTGCCTGCTTGCGAAATAATGTTTAACAACGCAGCAACCGCTAATTTAATAAGAGAAAACAAAATTCACGAAATAGATTTGGTTATTGAAACATCGTCTGATTCTGGAATGGTTTCTCTAAATAGAGCCTTGGCAACTTTGGTCAAAAAAAGATTAGTATCTTTGGAATCGGCCTTGATGTATTCGTTAAATGCCGATGAATTAAATATTTTAGTAAAAAGATAAAATGGAATTTAAGTATATAGCAAGAAACAAACAAGGAGAGGTTCAGATGGGAGTGGTTTCATCTGCTTCTGAGGAAGCAGCGGCCGATGTTTTGCAAAAAACAGGGCTTTATGTTACTCACCTTGAATCCTTTGTTCAAGAGAGGTCTGTTTATACTAGAAATATTAGAATTTTCGGTAGTATTTCCAGAAAAGAAATAGTTTTATTTGCCAGACAATTATCTGTTCTTGTAAATTCCAACGTTCCTTTAACGGAAGCATTAACAACTTTATCTGCCCAAATACAAAATCCAGATTTTCGAGAAAAAATTCTAGAAGTATCTCATGATATAGAAAGCGGTATTCCCTTTTCTCAAGCACTGGCTAAACACCAAAAAATATTTTCGTCATTTTTTATAAGTTTAGTAAAGTCTGGAGAGGCGTCTGGAAAATTATCAGAAGTTCTTTCTTATTTGGCAGAACACATGGAAAGAGACTATTATTTAACCTCTAAGATTAGAGGTGCGATGACTTACCCTATTTTTGTATTAGGAACCATTGCGTTGGTGATGACCGTTATGGTTGTTTTTGTAATGCCGCAATTAATAGGAGTTTTAACCGAGTCGGGCGTAGAGCTTCCAGTAGTTACGAGAATTTTAATTTCTATTATTGAATTTATAAGGGTTTGGGGTTGGTTGATTTTTGTTGTAGCTTTTAGTGGAATTGGCGCTTTTGTTTGGTGGATGAAAACCCCGAAAGGAAAAATATTTTATGACGAAACATCTATAAAAGTCCCAGTTTTAGGAAATCTCACAAAGTCCGTTTCTTTATCTCGTTTTGCAGAAAATTTAAGTACGTTAATTTCTGGAGGAATTCCAATTGCAGAGGCACTTGAGATTACAGCAGACATTGTCGGCAACTCGGTTTATAAAAATATAATTATGAAAACCAGAGACGGAGTTCGAAGAGGAGAATCTATCAGCTCTCTCTTGAGTCAATATCCAAATGAAATTCCTCCAGTATTTACGCAAATGACAACGGTGGGGGAAAAAACTGGTAAATTAGATAGCATTTTAGCTAACGTAGCAGATTTTTATAGAAAAGAAGTAGATGTTTTTATTAATAATTCTCTTGGATTGATCGAGCCAGTATTAATGGTTGTATTGGGCCTGGTTGTAGGATTTTTTGTTATTTCCTTTTTGCTACCTCTATACCAAGGCATGAGTAATTTGTAGTTGTAAAATCATTGACGACTGTTTATGAGCAAGGTAAAATGTATATAGAAATTAAAAAGGTCGAGTTTAATGATAATAATTAAATTGACTTAAAACAAAATGAACAAAAGAGGTTTTACATTAATCGAATTATTAGTAGTCATCGCAATTATTGGAGTATTATCCTCGATCGTTTTAGTTAGTGTTAACGGTGCAAGAAATAAAGCAAAAGACACTGCTATTAAAGGAGGATTAGATCAAGTAAGAATAGCTGGAGAATTAAGCTATGATACAGACGGTAGTTATTCAGCAGTTTGTACAGAAGAAGGAGCGGCAGCTGGAAACAGCACATTAAGTGCAACGGGAGATTATGGTAGAATCGCTACCAACGTTGAAACAAACGCTGGATCAGCGCCAGCTTGTAATGAAAATACAAGCAGTACGGCATACGCAGCTTGGGCACCATTAGTTGCAGCTTCGGGCAGCTACATTTGTGTCGACTCGACAGGAGCATCGAAAACATTAGAGGCAGCCCCTGCAGCAGACGCAACAGTTTGCCCATAGTAATAACCTAGAAATCAAAGCAAAAACCGCCAATTAGGTGGTTTTTGTTTGTTTAAAATTAACAAAAAATAAGATATAATATAACAATGACAATGATTTTTTCTTTATTTATTTTTATTTTTGGATTAATAGTTGGTAGCTTTTTGAACTGCATAGTCTATCGTATAGAACAAGAAGAAAGTTTTTTGGGCGGGAGATCAAAATGTCCGAAATGTCAACATTCATTAGGTTGGAAAGATTTGATTCCTGTTTTTAGCTTTTTATTTTTAAAAGGAAAATGTCATTATTGTAGAGAAAAAATATCTTGGCAATATCCGCTAGTTGAATTGTTAACGGCATTTTTGTTTGTCCTTATACTTCTTCCAGAAATTTTTATTTATAACCCTCAAAGCATATTTGTTTTTCTATGTCTACTTTTTATCTCCTGTTTTTTAGTGCTTATATTTGTTTATGATTTAAAAAATTCTTTAATTCCAGATAGGTTTATTTATCCAGCGATTATAATTTCTTTAATTTACCAACTATTTTCTGGCGGGCAAACATTTTTAAATCTGTTATTGGCAATTTTAATTGGTTCGGGTCTCTTCTTCTTTATATTCTTAATATCCCGGGGTAAATGGATTGGCTTTGGAGACGTGACTCTGGGCTTATTTATGGGATTATTTTTGGGTTTCCCGAATATAATAGTTGCCTTGTTTTTGGGGGTATTTCTTGGTGCTATAATAGGATTAGGATTAATGTTTTACAAAAAGAAAAAACTTTCTAGTGAAATACCATTTGGACCATTTTTGATAACAGGAACGGTTATAAGTTTTCTTTTTGGGAAACAAATAATCAATTGGTATCTCAATTTTCTTATATAATGAAAAATTCTAGGGGAGCTACATTTATTGAACTTTTAGTTGTGATGGCAATAATTGTCATTTTTTCTGCTTTGATTCTTGCAAACTGGAGGGGGGGAGAAAAACAATATGCCTTGCAAAGAGTAGCCAATCGCCTTGCTCAGGACGTAAGAAGGCTGGAGAGTTTTGCTTTATCGACAAAAGAAATTAATAATCAAGTGCCGACCGGAGGGTATGGTCTTTATTTGAATAGTTCTGAGAATACTAGTTATATTCTATTTGCGGATTTTGATAATAACCGTGTGTATAATCCAGAGAACGGAGAATTAATTGAAACGGTACAATTAGAAAAAGACATAGAGATAAAGCAATTATCAACTTCACTCCTGAATATTATATTTTTACCACCAGACCCAGAAGTTTTTATAACCCCGGATGCGACCTTGGCCCAGATTGTTTTTGGCGTAAAAACAAATTTAGATTCTGAAAAGGTTGTAAAAATAAATAAATTAGGATTGGTTTATATAGATAACCAGCTTTCAGAGGTTTGTAAGGTTTGTTATGGAGACGCAGACGTTGATAATTATTATTCTAAAAATGGAATAGCTTCTTGTCAGCTAGGATATTGTCCTGCGAATTATTCTTCTTCTGCTGGAAACGACTGCGATGATAATAATGCGTTAGTCTATCCTGGAGGTTATGGCGGTTCAGTTTGTTCTAAGTGTCAAAACGACGGAACCATATCATTCCAGTCTTCGGCCGAAGATTTTGCCAATGAGTGTGATACTACCGGTTGTGGAACAGGATATTGCAAGGGAGATGGTTATGCTTGCGGATATTATACTAGTGGCCAGCATAATTGCCCCGATGGTCAAGCTTGTAGTCCTGCTGGCAATTGTGTTTCAGCTAATACCGTTAATGGAGCATCTTGTACTTTATCAACGCAATGCTTATCGGGAAATTGCGTAGACGGTTATTGCTGTGATACCTCTTGTGCTGGAACTTGCCAAGCTTGTAATTTAGCGAGTCATTTGGGAACGTGTACAAATGTTCCAGTAAATACAGATCCCAATAACGATTGTTCGCTCTCATATACTTCTTGTAATGGAAATTATCAAGTTGGTCCAGATGGAAATTGTGATGGGCTAGGCGTTTGCAAAACAAGTGGAGCGTCTAATCTTTGTTCGACTTCTTCGGGAGTATGCCAAACCGGTGGAGGATGTTCTAGTGGAACCTGCATAGCCGTAAATAATATTGTTGCCTATCAACAAGTAACTGGTTGTGGAGATACGTCTGCATGTGTTGGTTGTAATGGCTATGGAAGTTGTGTAAATATACCAGCAGGAACCGAAGATGTTTGGGGAAATTATCCAAGTACTGGAGTGCCGTCTACGATTTGTAGAGCAACTTATCCAGGAACTCATTATAGATGTAATGGGTTAGGGGGCTGTACTGCGCCCACCCAAGCAATATGCAACAGTAAAATCGCTGGAACATATTGTAGTTATAGTTGTTATTTGTCTAATTCTTCAAAATATTCAAGCTGTATAGGCGGTTCGTCTGTTTCTAATTGTTCACCATCTCCTTGGTCTTGTTCGGCTACTAGCGGATTTAATTATTGTAATTGTAATTACTATATTTATTAATAAAAAATGAAATTTTTTGCAGAAAAGATAAAAAATAAAAAAGGATTTACTCTCGTGGAGGTTTTGGTTGCCTTATTTATTTTATTTACTGTAATTTCTGCAACCACCGCTTTAGTAAATAGTGCGCTTGGAACAATACAAAATAGTAAAGCAAAATTTGTTGCTTCTGGTTTGGCTCAAGAAGGAATGGAAATCGTTAGAAACATTAGAGACAGCAATTGGCTAAAATATGATCAAGGAGTTTTATGGAATCAAGGATTGTCTGATGGGGATTGGGAGGCCGATTATTTATCAGAAGGATTGGCTTCTTATTTTGGTACGGGAAGATTTTTAAAAATGGATTCTAATGGTTTTTATAATTATACCAACGGTACGGCGACAAAATTTAATAGAAAAATAAATATACAAAACCTTTCGGCTAATCAGATAAGAGTTATTGTGGTTATTTCTTGGCAGGAAAAAAATAAAGATTATAGTCTAACAACGGCAGAAGATTTGTATAATTGGTATTTACCATAAATGGAAAATAATTTTCAAAAAAACAAAAAAAGAATTGGCGGTTATACATTAATAGAATTTTTAATGGCTATGGCTGTTTTTTCATTGATTATGGGGTCCGCCGTGCAGATATTTTCTTCTACAATCCAAAGCCTAAGAAGATCTTTTGCTGTGCAGAGAATTTTAGACCAGACGAGTTTTTCTTTGGATTATTTAAGTCGGGCTGTTAGAATGGCAAAAACCGGTACGATTCAACTAACAAGAGTCGGGCAGGGAATAATTTTTCAGACACAAACGGGAGCGAGTCAGGAAATTTTCTTTAATGGACAACAATTACAAGTAACAGAAAATGGGAATACGGAAAATTTAACTTCCTCCGATGTGCAAATAGATTCTTTTAGGATAAATATTTCAGGAGAAACAATCGGGGATTATATCCAGCCGAAAGTTACGGTAGTATTATCGGCCAGCACAACTGGAAACAAGGTAGAAGAAATTACCAATATAAAAGTACAAACAACGGTTTCTCAAAGAAACCTTGAATAAGATATGAAATTTAAAAATGCCAAAAAATTACAAAGAGGCCTGCCCGCATTGCTACGTAAAGTATTACGAATAAGCTTGCTCACAACGAAAAGTAAATCGTTGCAAGTGAAACCGCCCGTAATACAAAGTAAATCGTTGCAGGCGGGAGAATCTTTATTGCTGACCATATTGGTTATGTCTTTGATTTTGGGCACAAGCCTTGGAATAGGATATATTCTGTTGCAGGAGGCCAAAATCACTAGAGATTTAGGAAATTCGGTGGTTGCTTTCTATGCGGCAGATACTGGTATTGAAAAAGCGATGATGAGCCCTTCGTTGGCGAATTTTAACGAATGTTTTTCTTATCCGAATAACGATATTTGCTATAGCGTTACGGTCTCGCCAGGGGCCAATTGTTCTTCGCAAAATTATTGTTTGCAATCGGTGGGGATTTATAAAAATACAAGAAGGGCTATAGAAACAAAATTTTAAAATTTATGGACAAAAAAGAAGCAGAATTAAGGATTGAAAAATTAAAAAACCTGATTAATCACTACAGATACCTTTATCACGTTTTGGATCGTCAAGAAATTTCAGACGAGGCACTGGACTCTCTTAAGCAAGAGATTTTTAATTTAGAACAAAAATTTCCAGATTTGATTACTTCCGATTCTCCGACTCAAAGAATTGGAGGCAAAGCCCTTGAAAAATTTGAAAAAGCTAGACATCCACAATTAATGAACTCTTTTAATGATATTTTTTCGAAAGAAGAATTTTTAGATTGGATAGAAAGAATAAATAAACTTTTAAGCAAAGAAGAGGCATCTCAAATAGATTTTTTTTGCGAATTAAAAATAGATGGCCTCGCAATGGAGTTTTCCTATAAGAATAAAATTTTTGACATAGGTTCTACCAGGGGAGACGGGTTAATAGGAGAAAACGTTACTCAAAATTTAAAAACAATAGAAGCTATTCCATTAAATCTTAGAGATTTAGAAGGCGTCATCGATGAGTTGGAAAAAGAAGGGTTATATGAGTGCGCAAAAAATATAAATAAAATTGGAATGGGCTCCATAATCGCTCGCGGAGAGGTTTTTATTTCTAAAAAAGAATTTGAAAGACTAAATAAAGAACAAAAAGAAAGCGATCTTTCTTTATATGCAAATCCGAGGAATGTGGCCGCTGGTTCTATCAGACAATTGGATCCAAAGATTACTGCCTCAAGAAAATTAGACTCTTTCGCTTATGAATTGATTACTGACTTTGGACAAAAAACACACGAAGAAAAACATAAAATTTTAAAAGCTTTAGGTTTTAAAATTAATACCCACAATAAATATTGTAAAAACATAGAAGAGGTTTTTGAATTCCAAAATTATTGGGAAAAACACAGAGAAAGACTTTCTTATGAGATTGACGGAGTTGTTGTTATTGTAAATTCAATAAAAATATATGAAAAATTGGGAGTAGTAGGTAAGGCTCCTAGGGGAGCTATCGCCTATAAATTTCCCTTGAAACAGTCCACGACGGTTGTAGAAGACATAAAAGTCCATGTGGGAAGAACTGGAGCCATAACTCCAATAGCCCACTTGAAGCCCGTTTTGGTTGGTGGCACGACTATTTCTAGAGCTACCTTACACAATAATGACGAAATAGAGAGATTAGGGCTTAAAATAGGAGATTCTGTTATTGTTGGTAGAGCTGGAGACGTTATTCCAGATATCATAAAAGTTTTACCAGAATTAAGAACCGGTAAAGAAAAAATATTTAAAATGCCAGAAAAATGTCCTTCGTGTGGAACGAAATTAGTAAAACCGAAAAAAGAGGTTGTTTGGAGGTGCACGAATCCAAAATGCCTAGGGAAAAAAAGAGAATATTTTTATCACTTTGTTTCAAAGCCGGCTTTTAATATTGTAGGTCTTGGTCCAAAAATAATAGACAGATTAATTGATGAGGGATTGATTGACGACCCTGCAGACATTTTTAAGCTGGAACCAGGAGATATTCTTCTCCTAGAAAGATTCGCAGAAAAATCTGTTGAAAATTTAATTAATAATATTAAATCCAAAAAAACAATATCTTTGCCAAGGTTTGTTTTTTCATTGGGCATAAGAAATGTTGGCCAAGAAACTGCCCAAAGTTTATCGGATTCCTTTGGTTCTGTAAATAAAATTAAAGATGCCAAAATTGAAGAATTGGAAAAGATTACAGATATTGGGCCTACGGTTTCAGAATCAATATATAAATGGTTTAACGAAAAAAGAAATGTAGAATTTTTAAATAAATTAGAAAAAGTAGGGATAAATATAATTTTTCATAAAAAAATCGTAAACAAAAAATTATATGGTAAAACCTTTGTTTTAACTGGTTCTCTGGGGAATATGACCAGGGATGATGCAAAAGAATCAATTAGAAATATGGGGGGAGAGATTTCCGAAAGCGTTTCAAAAAATACAACGTATGTTATATTTGGGAAAGATCCTGGATCAAAATTTGAAAAAGCAAAAAGTTTAGGTGTAAAATTATTGAACGAACAGGATTTTATCAAATTAATAAGGGGCTAGTTGTCTTCAGTGGGGGATATTAATATGAAAGAACTAACAAATCATTTCAAAAAATTAGACTGGGTCCTTATGGGGAGCGCAATGGGGCTTGTTTTGATTGGGCTGTTATCTATATACAGCTCCTCTATTGGTAGAGGAAATTTTTTGGACTTTCAAAAACAATCAATATTTTTTATCTTGGGACTAATAATTGCAATAGGTCTTAGTTTTGTTAACTGGAGAATTTTAAAAAGAGACTCTTATTTTATTTTAATATTATATTTTTTATGCATATTGGCCCTAATTGGTTTGTATTTTTTTGCTCCCGAAATTCGTGGAGTTAGAAGCTGGTATAAAATGGGTCCGCTTTCTTTTGATCCAATAGAAATTACGAAAATTGTTTTGATAATTTTATTGGCGAAATATTTTTCTTCGAGGCACATAGAAATGTACAGATTTTATCACATTATACTTTCTGGTATTTATGTTTTAATTCCAGCAGCCCTTTTCTTTTTCCAGCCAGATTTGGGATCGGTTTTAATATTAATTGCTATTTGGATAGGAATATTGCTTATTTCCGGAATAAAGATTAGGCACTTTTTAATTTTAGCTGGAATAGCCCTAGTAGTTTGCTCGCTTGCTTGGGTTTTTGTTTTAGAGGATTATCAAAAAGAAAGAGTAATGAGCTTTATAAATCCACAGATTGATCCTGGTGGTATTTCTTGGAATGTAAATCAAGCCAAAATAGCTATCGGATCCGGGGGTTTATTAGGGAAAGGCCTTGGATCTGGTCCACAAACGCAGTATGGATTTTTACCAGAACCACACACAGATTTTGTATTTGCGGCCATTGCCGAAGAGTTTGGTTTAGTGGGGATTGGTATAATTTTTATCTTATTTGGCACGATGATTCTTAGAATTGTTAAAATTGCTCTATCTTCTGACAGTAATTTCCCGAGGTTTTTTGCCACAGGCTTTGCCATCCTTCTAATCTCTCATATTTTGATCAATGTTGGTATGAATTTAGGGATTTTGCCCATTGTTGGAGTGCCACTTTTGTTTGTCAGTTATGGAGGTTCATCATTAATAGCTATGTTTATGGCAATGGGAGTTTTACAAAGTATAAAATCTGGTAGCTAATCAACCGATATTTATCCGATATTGTTTAAATAAAGCAAAAAAGCGCCTAAAAGTCCTTGACAGAGGACTTTTTCTATTGGAAAATTAAATAATATTTAATTTTCTGGAGGGATGGAAAATAAACTCAACTACATATCTTTAAAAGAGGCTTCTAAGCATTGTGAATACTCACAGGAATATTTGTCTTTGCGTGCAAGACAGGGAAAATTGAAAGCCGTAAAACTGGGAAGAAACTGGTCTACAACTAAAAAGTGGTTACAGGAATATGCAAAAAAGGAAACAGAGCCCATATTAGAAGAGGTTATAAATCCTTATCTTAAAAAATTAGTGCCCCCTCGAAACTTGCCTACAGAAGATTTTTATAATGAAAGAAAAAAAATATCCCTTTCTAACTCTTTTTCTTTCGTGCTTTCTTTGGCCGCATTTTTGGTTTTATTTTTTCCTACCGTTTTTATTAATAAAAACGTTTTATTCAATTCATTTGAAGTTTTTGATGAAGTTTCTGTAAATATCGGAGCCATGGAAGATGTGATTATAAAAGAGGGGGTAGGGAGCTTAGTAAGCTCCGTCCAAGAAATGCGTGATTTTGCAAACGATAATTTTAAAAATATTTCAATTAATGTTTCCGATAAAATCAGTCAAGCGTCCTTAGTTGCCGTAAGCGTTCCCGAAAATGCAGATAAAAATGAATTAGGCTTTTTTAAAAATATTTTTAATTTTGGTGGAAGCCTTGTAAGCAATATTTTAAATTCTTCCGATAATTTGACTGGTAGCCTACAAAGTAAATTTTTAGATTTTATAGGATCTGTCACTGGCAACAAAGTAACCGTTTTTGAAAAAACAGAAGATGGGCAAATTATTTATAGCGAAACCTCCGAAAAAGAAATAGTAGATTTAAAAAGTAGAGTTGCTAACTTGGAAACACAATTCAGCGAGGGAGTTATAACAAAAGAAATTACCAGAGAAGTCCAAACAACAAATGTTACAAAAATAGAACCAATCAAAGAAATTACAAAAGAAACGATTGTAATAAATAATGGAATATTGTTACAACGATCGATTGATCAATTAAAAATAGATTTAGAAAATCAAATTTCTGAATTAAAAAATAAATCAACTCAAGCCATATATTATCCAAGTGTTCCCAATATTGTTCCATCGATTCCGTATACGAGCATTTCTACTGGAGACATGAGTTTATCGTCTTCTAATTTTTTGGATTTATCGGCAAGACAAGTGAGGGTTACTGGTAATTTATCTGTTTCTGGGTCTATTACAAATGCTGCATGGGAGGGCGATGTTATTGATGTATTATATGGGGGAACTGGTCTGTCAACGATAGCTGCAGGTTCCATTTTGGCCGCTAATGCATTAGATGTATTGTCTACAGTTACTTCGATATCTGGAACAAAATATTTAACAAACACAAATGGAGCAATAACTTGGGAAACTTTAAATATCGGTGACGTAACAGATGTTGGCGATTGCGCTGGTGGTGTTTGTCTTGATGGAACATCAGACGGCGGAACATGGATTAAATTTTATGATGCACAAGGCGTAGGACAATTAGTCACAGGAGATCTTGATTCTGCTAAAACCTGGACACTGCCAAATTTAACAGGAACAGTTGCATTAACAGCGAACAAGCTTTCTGATTTTGCCTCAACGACTTCTGCCGAATTAGCCAGTATTCTTTCTGACGAATCTGGTACGGGAGTAGTAGCTTTTACAACTTCTCCAGTATTTACAACTCCAAACATTGGTGCCGCTACAGCAGAATCTATTAACAGAGATTCTACCGATCTTACTATTTCGACCACAACATCTGGAAATATTATTTTAAGTCCGTTTAGTAATGTTGGTATCGGTACTTCTGGCCCAGATAGAAAATTAGACGTTTTGGATGTTTCTAATCCTCAACTAAGATTAACCCAAACAAATGAATCTGTTTATACGGAGTTTCAAGTTGCCGCCACAACCGGAGATTTAACGATCGCCATGTCTCCCGGAGATGACATTATTTTACCAGATCAAAATCTTTGGGTTTGCGAGGCTGGTTCTTGTCCAAGTCTATCTTTATCATCAGACGGAAACGTAATTGCAGAATCTGACTTTTATATTTATGGAGACATAACTCTCGATTCCGGAGGAACTATACAATCGACAGGCGACGCAAACATTAATATTAACGCTGGCTCGGGAACTGTAGTCATCGGTGGTGGTACAGGAAAGATTGATGCGGGAACGGTTGATCCTGTTTATACGATCGATGGAAAATCTTACGCTACTTATATGGCTGGAATGACGGGCATAAAGGAAGAAACCACAGGAGTTATGCAATTAAAATATAGCTCCAATAAAAAGGTTTACACCGCTTCGATCGATTTTAATAATTTAGACAAAGAATCTGATTTGTGGATTTTCTCACGTATTATCGACAAGGATATAAATTTGATATCGGTGCTTTTAACACCTAATTCTCCAGGTAAGGTTTGGTATGAAAAAAACGCAGAAGGTCGTAAGATAATATTTTATAGCGATAAATCATCAGAGATTTCTTATAGACTTTCCGCCCCAAGATTTGATTATAAGGAATGGCCAAATCTAAGAGAAGACCAGGCAACAAAAGGTTTTATTGTTCCATAATTTTAAAAGCTTTTCAATTTTTAAATAAAATGAAATTTATAAAAATACCTAAAAAGTCTTTAATAATTCTTGGAATAACATCAATCTTTTTATTAACAACAAGCGTTTTGATTTTTAAAAACTATTCTTTTCAACAAAAAAGAATTATTGATCCATCTTATTCTAATGGAGTAACCCTTCCGCACGGAAAACAAACCTATTATATACAGGGGAGTCATAACTCCCCACAATTTATGGAAGCTATCATTGATCCGGTAGATGTTAGGGTTGGAGATAATCAAACAATGACCATAAAAATTAGAGATGAATATTCTATTACAAAAGTTGAGGCTCAAGTAGAAACAGACACCGGGATCAAAATTTATAAACTTGATTTAGTTGAGGGCATTGATACCGATGGAATTTGGCAAGGATCCTGGACGGTTCACGATACTCATTCTGAAAAATATAGAACTACATTTTTTGCTATAGATAGCAACAATGAACCATCAATAATTACCTTAACCTGGTCTGATCCATGTTCCGTTCCTGCTGGTGGGGATTGGACGCTTGATGGAAACTGTTCTTTTTCTGGGACAAACGGAGCTGATAACGGAAATCTTACTATTAATACTTCTTATGCTTTAACCATTCAAGCTGATTCTGTTTTTGTTTGGAATAGCGGAAAATCAATTAATCTTTCTGGGGGAGGGTCTATTGCTATTAATGCCACTGGTCAACTAAAACAAACAAACTTGTGGATGACTGATGCTGATTCGGACGGATATCCAGCTACAATTACTCAATATGGGCAGAACGATGCTCCAACCAACGGAAAAAGAAGATATTTAATGAATACAGTTAGCTCGGTTGATCTTGATGATACGACCGCATGTTCTGATAATTCTGTAAGTCATGATTGTGGGCAAGATAACGGATCTGGTTCTTGTGTGGCGGTTTCAGCTGGAGAAAATGAATTATCTGCTTGTACAAGATGCAACGGAGTTGATTTGGATCATGTGAGTATAGCCACTCTTAACGACTCAGAAGGTTCAAATACTTGTGCTGGTACATGCGCTGGTTATTGTAGCAGTGGAAATTGTATTAACACAGATACTTCGTCTGGAACTTGTACTATAGCAACAAACGCAAGGGTGGATTCTGGAGGAGATGGACACTGCTCTAGCGGAACGTGTTCGGCTGATACAAAAGCTAACGGAGAAGTATGTTCTTCTGATGGCGAATGTACGTCGACTTATTGTGTAGATGGTTATTGTTGTAATAGCGCCTGTTCTGGAAGCACATGTCAAACATGTGGTACATTATCTAGTGCTGGAGCTGGTACGTGTGGTTATATTAATTCTGGTAGTGAAGATCCCGATAATGAATGTACAGCTACATATAATGCTTGCGATGGTAACAATCGTATAGGACCAGATGGGTATTGTAGTGGAACTGGATATGCGTGTAAAACAACGGGATTATCTTCGGCTTGTGCTACAGCTGGTACTTGCCAAACCGGAGGAGGATGTTCTGTAGGAAGTTGCGTGGCGGTTAGCAATGTTGCCGCTTATGCGGAAGGCACTAATTGCACAGCTCAATGTACGGGTTGTAATGGCGCAGGATCTTGCATATATATACCCAATGCTACTGCGGATAGCTGGGGCAGCACTTATTGCAATGCTACGCATTATAGGTGTAATGGTAGCGGGGGTTGTACTGCGCCGTCTTATGTATCAAGCTGTATGATTAATCCATATTATAATGATGGCTGGACCTGCACTTCAGCTTGCTCGATAGTATCAAACGTGAAAGGCTGTTTAAGGGCAGGGGGATGGGTGGACGACTATAACAATTGTTACAATGATACCCAGGCTTGCTCATTTGTAGGGGGTCGTTGCACATGTGAAATATATAATTATTAAAAATAACATCATAAGAAAACAAAGAAAGTTTTTAGAAAGATCATTATAAATATTAACTTAAGTAGCGATAAATATTTATTTTTTAAATAGCCAATTGATAGATGCAAAAATTTATTCATTTCATAAAATATAATAACGGATTTATTCTTATTCTTGCGATTATCTTCTTTAGCGTTGGTGCTGTTTTTGCCGCTAATCCAGAAATTTTAGTTTCAGGAAAAGAAAATATTAAATCAGTAGACAATTCATATATTTTAAATGTTGATTTGGAAAATTTTGATTTCGGTTTGATGATTAGATCAATTACCGAAGACGATAAAAATTATTATATTAATTATGGATACAAAACAATATATATCCAAGATTATGTTTGGATGGATATTCAAAAAGAAAAAAATATTGTTGTTGAAAAAGATGGCCTAGCGGGAAAAGATCTAGGATTGTATATTGTAGAACAATTAAATGAGAATATAGACAATGAGTTGGCCTATCTTAAGGAGGTCCAAAAAATGGAAATGGAAAGGGGCTTAACGCAAAAAATTGTTGCCACAGAATACTCTGGCCTGATTGGAAAGTTTTTTAATCCAGGAGAAAAGACTTTCCCTGGATATCAACCAGTTGTTTTAGAAAATAATGGTTCTCAAGAAGCAACAGTTCAAAAAATAATCGAACCAAAAGACTCTATTTTGGTAGATACTCGTCCAGAAAACAATCCAAATCCTCCAATAGCGGTCGGTTCTATTGATAAAAAAGCTCTTCAAAAATTAGTTGAGGAATTGTTAATCCCATTATCAACCGTTGGGCAAGGTCCGCAAAACACAAGCGTCTCGCAAGAACCTATTTCAGAAGAACAACCTCAACAATTAACAGAGGAGCAATCGCAGATCCCGGAAGAGTCCGTGGAAACAGAGATATCAGAAAGCGACGGGTCAGAAGAAATAGAAAATTCGCCGAACGAACAATCTGCAGTAGAGCAATCAGCGCCTGAAATTCCTCAAGAAATTCCTTCAGAGTAAACAGCAGGTACATTTTTTTAAAAAAAATGAAACGCCTATTTTGAGGCGTTTTGTTTTTTAATTATTATTGGCCAAAATGTCTAATATAACAAAAATTTTTCAATTTGGATTGCGGCTTTAGGATTTATTTCCCGGATTTTTTTTATTGTCTCTTCTTTTTTTTCTTTTTCTCCCAGATATTCATAAATTATTGCTAATTTACCCCAGTCTTCTATATTTTTTGAGCGAGATTCTAATCTGTATTGCAAAACCTTTGGATATAATTTCATATAGCTTTGAAATTCCAAAAATGCGCTTCCATCAATCGAGAATATACTAGGATAAGAAGTATAGAATAAGCGTATTTTATGTGCCATATCTTCCTGTCCCAAATCTCTGTAAGTCGTAAATAATTTTACATAAGATTGTTCTAAAGATGGATTTAAATAAATAGCCTCTCTCAACAATGAAAATTGTTCTTTTTGTTTTCCTTGGAGGGCTTTTGTTTCTGCTAATCCCCAATATCCTAATTGATTTTCAGTGGACAGAAAAATGGCTTTTTGAAAGACAGACTCTGCTAACGCGAGGCTTTTCTCGTCTTTTTCAAACCGAAAAAGATCATTATATATGGTTCCCAATTGGATCTGAAGATAAAAATTTGAAGGATTTTTTTGTACACTTTCTTCCATAATTTTTATTATTTTTGCAAATCCATCATTAACGACATTTTTATCTTTTGCGGGGTCCAGAGAAGCAAGGTGTACCTTTAAAGAAAAATTTTTAATTGTCTCATATTCACTTATGGGAGAAAATTTGAGTGCTTTATCAAAAAAGGGTATTGCTTCCTCGAGTCTAGAATTAACGGCCTTGTTCAAATAAAAGGAAGATTTAACGGCTTGAACTGTGCCCACACAAAAAGCAAAGCCGATGACTAGAATCAATATTCCTCCAAGAGTAAAAATATAGATTTTTTTTGTACTTTTTGACGGTTTTTCCGTTGATGAATTATTTACTAAGCAGACTACAGAAGAGAGAACCAAGAAAAATAGCAAGTAGGTGTTTATTGTATCGAACAATATTAAGTTTTGTAAAAAATATATTATTAGAAGAACAATGATTCCTCCCCAGAAAATAATTTCATCTTTATGGCGTGATTTTAGTCCAGTTTTAAATATAATAAAGAATGCGATACTAAAAATTGATAAATAGCTTAACACGCCAAATATTCCAGAGGTAACGCCCGTGTCTAAAATAATATTGTGGGCCTTGTCAAAATAGCTTTCACCTCCGTAAGAGTTTAGAATTAATTTCGGATCAAAGTATTTATCAAAAGCTAGATTAAAATTTTCTTGACCCCATCCAAGTAAAAATTTTTCCTGCCAGGCTTTCTGACTTATTTCCCAAACTATAATTCTGGATTGGATATTCGGTAGCTCTAGGGTATTTTTAAGTTCGTTTTTTACAAAATTAGATGGGGTTGCCATTGCGACGATAACCACCGCCATTAATAATACAGAACATCCTAAAATAAAAAATTTTAATAATTTTTTTTGGAAAAATATAAAATATTCCAAAAGAAATAAAAACAAGCCAACAAAGAATGAGACTATGGCTCCTTTGCAATCCGATATTAACAAGGAAGGAATTAGCACGAGTAGGCTTAAGCCATAAAATATTTTCCAAATGCCAGATTTTATTAAAAATAAAATTATTGCGAAAAATATATCAAAGAGTAAATAGGCAGCCAAAAAGGAAGAATTTCCCATCGTTGAAAAGCCATTTATATCTTGGCCCGTGAACAGAACAAAAAAGATAATTGAAATACCCGTCAGAATAGAAACGGTAAAGAATTTTTCCCAATCCTCCCTTTTTTTAAAAATACTGCTTAAAATTACAAAAAAAACAAAAACATGTAAAAGGGTAAAAAGTCCATTCATTCTTTCAAAATTATTCCAAAAAGATTTTTCAAAATTAACGCCAGTTAGGGATGTTATAAAAATAATTACAAAAAAAATAATAATACTAATATTTAAAATATTTAACCTCGGTCTATATTTATTAGAGAAAATGTTCAAAACAACATAAGCTACCAAAACAATTTCTATTATTGATTGGAAAAATATTGTTTTTGGAAAAATAAAAGGCGAGTAGAAGTTTTGCGAAAAAATAAAAGGCGTAAACAACGATAAATAAATTCCATAGCGGATCGCGTTTAAGCAAATTTTTTCTACTACGAAAGTAGGCATAGAAATCGGTCGGATTATTAATTTCAACCAGTTTTTTATTTTCGTAATCATTCGTTAATTTTAAGTTAAGTTTATTAATAAAACAAGAATTGAAAAATTGTGATTTTTCAACTAAACTTAGATTAATAAAGATAATTTTGTTAAATCTGCCGAGCCAACATGGAAGATAAAAAATTCGTTGTAATAGACTCAAATTCAATAATTCACAGAGCTTTTCATGCCTTGCCTCCGCTTTCTAAGAAAGACGGAGTGGTTGTCAACGCTGTATACGGATTTTTGTTAGTATTTTTTAAGGTTGTTCGTGAATTTAATCCAAGCTATGTTGTAGCAACTTTTGATTTTCCCGGTAAAAATTTTAGACACGAAGAATTTGAAGAATACAAAGCCACCAGAAAAAAAGCACCAGACGAGCTATATAATCAAATGCCAAAAGTAAAAGATTTTTTGAATGCCTTTGGTGTTCCGATTTTTGAGAAAGAAGGCTTTGAAGCGGACGATCTTATCGGAACAATAGCGACAACGGCTTCAAAAAAAATTAACGAAGAAATAGTTATTGTTTCTGGAGATAATGACTGTTTGCAATTAGTAAGCGAGAAAATAAAAGCTTTTATTTTGAAAAAGGGAATTAAAGACATTGTTTTATATGACATAGAAAAAGTTAAAGAAAAATATGACGGACTTGTTCCTGGTCAACTTATCGGCTATAAGGCCTTAAGGGGAGACGCCTCCGACAACATCCCGGGAATCACGGGTATCGGAGAAAAGACGGCAATTCAATTAATAAAGCAATTTAAAACCCTAGATAGTCTTTATTCTGAGCTTGATGAATTAGGAGGGCTTTTGAATATAAATAAATCAACTCAGGAAAAGGTTAAAAAATATAGAGATCAAGCCTATATTTCAAGACATTTGTCCGAAATCAAAAAAGATGTTCCTATAGATTTAGATATTGAAAAATGCAAATGGGGAGATTTTGATAAAACAAAAGTTGTAAAATTATTACAAGACTATGAATTTTATAGCTTAGTAGATAGAATATAAATATGAACGGTCCAGTTGAGAAATTAGAACTAATTATAAAAAAGCTACCGGACGGAGCTTTAATTTTGGATTCTGAAGAAAAAATTGTTTCTGTAAACCCTCAAGCCGAAGAAGCACTAGGCAAGACAGAAAAAGATCTTCTAGGTAAAAAGTTTTCAGAAGCAATAATCAATTTGCCAAATTTAAATTCAGTAACTAACTCGTTTGATTTTAAAAAAATATGGGGAATTTTTAAAAAAGAAATTTTTAGGGATTCTGTCTCTGGTAATTTTTGGGAAGCAGATACCATTCCGCTCAAGGAAGGTAATGATGATTTTGGGAAATTGATAATGTTTAAAGATATTACAAGGGAAAAAAGTATTGAAAAAGTAAAAGACGAGTTTGTTTCTTTAGCTGCCCATCAACTGAGAACTCCCTTGTCTGCGATAAAATGGACATTGTCTATATTGTTAGACGAAAGAGCAGGGAAATTAAATGAAGAACAAAAAACAATTGTAGAAAAAAGTTATGAAAGCAACGAGAGAATGATTCATTTGATAAAAGATTTATTAAACGTAGCAAAGCTTGAAGAGGGAAAATATATTTTTGAAATGACGATGGAAAACATCCAAGATATTGTGCAAGATGTCATTTATGAATTGAAAGAAGAATTGGATAAAAAGAAAATCAAGTTTTATTTTAAAAAACCATTAGATCTTCTTCCGAAAATAAAAGTAGATAAAGAAAAAATCAAGTTAGTTATAGAGAATTTAATGGAAAACGCCATAAAATATACCCCAAAAGGCGGAGAAGTGACAATTTCTTTAAAAAGTAATAAAATAGATATAGAGTTTAAGGTTCAGGATTCTGGCATAGGCGTTGCGGAAGACCAAAAAGTAAAGATTTTTACTAAGTTTTATAGAGCAGGAAATGCGATTCAAACAGACACAGACGGATCTGGTCTCGGCCTTTATCTTTCGAAAAATATCGTAGAGGCTCATAATGGCAAAATCGGGTTTAATTCAGAAGAAAATAAGGGAAGTTCATTTTGGTTTACCCTACCCATTAAAGAAGAGTTTGAAAAAGTTTTAGAAAGGTTCTAATATTAAATAAGCAACAATCATATGGCTCAGAAAATATTCGTAGTAGAGGACGACAAATTTTTAAGAGAATTAATGTGCGAAGAATTAAAACGCGAAGGATTTTTTGTTGGTTCAGC
>Ga0172381_10001717_pt1 | contig 25086 bp, 24 predicted proteins | sample Leawel6488metaG_FD_119754 | JGI IMG/M metagenome (GOLD analysis project Ga0172381, IMG submission 119754) | Leachate microbial communities from a municipal landfill in Southern Ontario, Canada - Leachate well 64-88 metaG | ecosystem: Engineered > Solid waste > Landfill > Unclassified | place... | reverse complement strand
GAGGGATTTGAATTTATGGGATTGCAAAAATCCTCCGGCGCGATTACGCGCCACCTCCTTTTATAAAGGAGGAACAAATACCAATCAAACAAATTATGATTGATATCCCCAGTGAGTGGTTACTAATAAATCACTTCAAAGAAATCGCCGGCACTTCCCGCTTTTCTCTTTCATGCTCAATCAATTTTTCATTAATAAATTCAACCGCCTTATCATAATTTTCGGCATAAGGAACCACTTCTTTAATTTCATTATAATCTTGATATTCTCCCGATATCTGCTTTCTTTTAATTTCCGCCACCGTATCGCCATTATGAATCATAAAAATAATATCGGGGCGGCCATCTCGCTCAAACTCCCAACTTCCAGGGGCGAATTCATCGTTGAATTTTATTCGGCAGCCAGGCTCAAATCCGAATTTTGAATATAGTTCCGGCAAAAAACCGTCAAAACAATCAAGTTTTTTGCCACCATTTTCTATTGCTGTTAGCAATAATTCTTTATTGATTTTTTCAATATCGTCTTTCTGCGCCATATCCGGATTTTTAAAAACCGAAACGACATCCCCGTCTTTTTTAACCGCAATGCCCGCCGCCCCGGCATTAACAATGAATAATTTCATATCCTTGTATCCCGCTGCGTCATAAGTATGAACGAAAGCGCCATGTTCATTGTATCCCTTTGCGGCGCAAATCGCCCGATTGAAAACTTCCGGATCATCAATATAATGGATGTTTAAATTCGGACCGTGGTTTTCGGTCTTGATAATGTCTTCTTGCTCAACCAAACGATGGTATCCCAAAACTTTCTCTTCCAAAAAATCAACGATTTCGCCCGCGACTTTATTTTTTTCATCGGCTTCCTCCAATTGAATTCCAAAATAACCATGCGTATCCTCACCTCCTGTCCAGCTTTTTTCGGGATATTTTTTAATTAATTCTTCAATTATTCCGTCCCGCTTGCCAAACACAACAATCCTTCCTTCTTTATCATGAATATTAATAACGGTAGTTTCATGATACATGTCGCCATGCTTACCCATTTCATGAAGTATATTGGTTACTTCCCTCATTGCCTTCAATTCAGGAACATCTATAATAATCAATCTTTGATCATAGATATAACCATTTTCTACCGCACGCCTTGCCATTTCTTTCGTTTCCTCGGTAATACCTTGAGCTCTTGCTTCGTCGTTGTTAACCTTTTTGATTAAACCGGAAATTTCCGCTTCGCTCATTCCTAATTTCTTTCCCAGTTTTTTCATCCCGGGAATATATTCCACATCATTGGCAACATAAAATTGTTCTTCAATGGTTAATCTAACATTTAACATTTCCGCCACTTTTTCCAAAGAAGTTTTTTCTTTTTTATATTTTTCATTTTGCCCATTATCATAATAAATGTGATGGTCAATATTCTCGCAATTTCCACCCGGTAAATCGCCTTTCAATTCTATCCCATAAACTTTTTCATAATCCGTTATTTTTTCTTTTATTTTCATTTCCAACCCGCCCCAAGACGCCCCCCACTGCTGGTTGGTAATAATGAAATCTTCACCTTCTTTTTTTCCTTCCCGTTTGAGAATTTCTTGAATCTTTAACGCTTCGGCGTCATTGTTGGGCACGATAAACAATGTTTTCATATTTTTTCCGTTAAATTTTGGATAAATCTAAAAATTATGTTAGTTTAATTTAAATTAAGATTAACATAAAATTATAATTCAAAATATGGCCTATTCCAAGATATATGCTTCCGGCATATATCCAATTGTTTGCAATATTCCGCACGACTCAACAATTATTCCAAAACAGTTTAAAGAAGATTTCTCAATAGATAACAACGAATTGAAAGCGGAAGCATTTGAATTGGCGGATTTGCATACCAAAGACTTATTTGAGCCTTTGCTCAAAAAATACAACGGCATTGTTTCAAAAATTAGCCGTTTGGTAGTTGATATTGAGCGGTTTGATAACGACAATTTAGAAACCATGTCCAGCGTCGGAATGGGTGTTTTGTATGAAAAATCAACCAAAGGAAAATCAATTCGAAAATTAAGCCGCGCAAGAAAAAACCAACTTCTGCATTCGGTTTATTATCCCTATCATCAAAATCTGGAAACATTGGCTGATATTTGTTTGAAAAAATTTGGGAAATGTTTGATTATTGATTGCCACTCATTTCCGGAAATCGCGCGAACATATGAACCGGACCAAAGCAAAAGAAACCATGATATTTGCTTGGGTTCAAATCATTTTCATACCCCAAAAATCATATTTGATACCTTCAAAGATAATTTTAAAAAGGGAGGGTTCAAAGTAAAGCAAAATATACCATTTTCCGGAACCATTGTCCCCGCAAAATACTTTAATAAAAATAAAAATGTTTATTCCATAATGATAGAAGTCAACCGAAAACTATATATGGATGAAAACAACTTTTACAAAAAACCCGGTTTCAACGACATTTCTTCAAAAATATGCCATAATATCAATAGAAGCGTTGAGGATTTTTTAAAGCTGAAATTAATTTAAAAAAATTATGCCAGAATCAATGCCAAAAATAGAAAACGAAGAACGAACAGTCAACTTTCGTGAACTTGCGCCCGAAGATTTTTGGAGCGGATCGGTTTCCATAAAGGGAATTTCTCAAGAGCGATTAACCGAAGAAATAAAAGAGGCGGCGAAAGAAACCGGCGCCACTTATTCAGGATATATTTCCGAAGGCCGATATCATTTTAGCCGTTATCCCCGCCGCGCTTTCGGTCCGGTGCCTTCAATCAACAAACATCGAGAAATGTTAGATGTCTTGGCAAATAAATTAGACGAAACAAAGGAAGAGGAATCAACGACAGAAGAACCAAAATTCCGCGTTCTTTTGGGTCTTGGAGAAGGTTATTCCGACCACAAAAAAAAGATAATCGTTGAAAAAATAAACAAAAGCGAATTAAAAGATGCAAAAACCGCTAAAGCCGAGATTGAAAAAACCATAGGTCAGGCGATTATACAAAACGGACTTCAAGAAAAAATCAACAATGCCGGATCGTTGGAAGAAATTAAAAATATTTTAAACGAAAACAATCTTGTAAAGATGCATACCATTGAAGAAGTGAAATCAGAATTGGGAGAGGATTTTGATTTGAAAGACATTGATATTTATGCCGCTGGCGCAGGATGGGAATATACAGAACCGGCAGTTTTAATTGAAGGAGACCCAACCAATCTTTCCAAAGTCTATGCTTTGGCGGAAAAATTTAAACAAAATCGCATCGCCGTGGAAAATTTGAAAGAAGGAAAATCCCATATGGTGGAAACAAAATATTGCGAAGATCCCGACAAAGAATAATCCATTATAAAGATTGATTATATAAAAAAAGAAGCCTTGTAAACGATAGGACTAAGGTAAATTCAATACCTCATTCCTGGGCGCCAAGGCTCCAAGGGCTTGCCAAGCTGGCGAGCATAAACTTCCGCCAATGCTTCGGCATACGCCGCCGCTGACTCATTAATGCCGGCCTCCTGAAGGGCGCGCTTGGCCAGCTTTCGGGGATCAGTCCAGAGAGTAAAGTCCACCTCTTTCGATTCCTGTAATTGCCCGTTTAGAGCAACGTTCTTAATCTTCCCCCTCGATCCCTTGCTGCGCCAATATGAGACCGGGCATTTGGAGGGATGCCCGCGGAACCACTCTCCGTAACTCCACACGCCGCGACGACTATCCGTTTTCCCCTCAACTACCAGAATATCATCGCGTCCGGGCATTTCTATAAATGGCCGGAGATCATTGATATCGTCGCGGACACGAACATAGCCATCTGGTATCTTGATTTCGCCGGAACGCGACAGTAACCATTCGCGTTCTTTATGGGTAATTTCTTCCCCGCCCACGGAATAGGATTCCCTAGTCCTTGCAAGAACACCATTGGCGGCTACAAAAAGCTTCCAAAGACGTTCTCGTCGGATGTTTGCGTCCTCGGCGGGTTTGCCGATTGTTTCCTCAAGATTGGCAACATCTTCCTCGGAAAAGTGATACGTCCTTCCGTGGTAATTCAAGCAGTGGGCTGAATTTAATCCCACCTGCATGGAGCCAAAATCCAAGCTTCCACTCCAATGATTGCCATAGGCAACCAACCAGATTGTATCTTGGTGCGCTTGTTCCCTTTTATTGCGGCTACAAAGCTCTCCGTTTTTCTCATGATTCCATTCCATCGCTGCCTTCAGTCTGGCCGAGAATTCTTTCCTCTTGGGATATATCTGGGTCTCGGCTTCAAAAAATGCTTCGACCTCCTCGAGCGAAGCAAATTCAATATGATTGCCTTCCCCATCAAGTTGGTCTGGAGAGCTTTCATGGCGCAAGCGGAATGCGGCATCATTGCCGAACGCAAGCAATGTATAATCATCTATGCTTTCGTTCGACTGACCGTGGAACACATCAAGAAATGCAGCACCCCACGAACAGTTCTTGCACCCCTTTCGTCGGTTTCCGATAATCGCAAGGCCAGGAATGTTATATCTGGCAAGCAATTCTAAAACCTTGGCAAGATAATCTTGCTCAACCTTAGCTCGCGTTGCTTGGGCTGCCCTTACCGCTTCATTTCTTCGTTCAATCAGAAGTTTTCGCCCCTTTTTGAACTCCTCTTTAAGCTCATCTACCGTTAAGCCGGGAATGATCATTCCGCCCTTTGGCAAAACGATTCCATATTTCCTATACGATTCCGGCGCAACATCATGGTTGCCCACAAATGCACCACCCTTGCGAGCTGGTTCTATTTTCGCTCCGGCAAGGTACTTGGCGAAGTCAATATCGCCCGCGATAATTTCCGCATTGATCATTGTAAAAGACCTCCTATTCCATTTCGTCCTTTTGGACTCATCGGGTAAGATACACATCCTACGATAGTAAAGAGATTTTTAGAAAACATTCCTTCGCCAAATCTCACTTTTTTATTTTAACATATAAAAATTATTATGTCAACAATTTAGTGAAAAAAAAACCGCTATGCGATATAAATCGGACGGATTTTAATTGAATTTCAAGCGACCCATCTCGGCCACTGAGAATTGACACTAATTGGTGCCCCTGCCAGGAATCGGACCTGGATCTAGAGCTTAGGAGTCTCTCGTTCTGTCCATTGAACTATAGGGGCGGGTACTTTCCGCCTGCCGGCGGAAAAATTTCAAAATATCAAATTTCAAATGTCAAAATTAAATACGGAATACGGCAACGCAAGGCAAGCTTAGCAAAAAATGAGCTTGTTGGCAACGAAATTCAATGTTAAAATTAGCAATTCACTTGGGTTTCGAAATTGGGCGAAATTAATCTTTTTTGCGGCATTTGTGAGCGCGGTGGCGCGAACTTAAAGCAAATTTTGTAACAACAAAATTTGCGGTGGCGCAATAAAAGTTAATGAAGAACAATTTCGAAACCCAAAACCATTAAGAAAAGATTATGCCAAAAAAATACATCTCGCCGATCGTTTCGGTTGCCAAGAAGGTCTGCCCCGCCGTGATCACCATCGTTGTTTCCAAGGATGTTTCCAAAGTGGAAGGATTCTATTTCGTGCCGCTGGGCGACCAGCAAACCGTGATTCCCAAAGTCAACAATTCCAAAGAAAAAACCAAAGTCGGCGGCGGTTCGGGATTCGTGATCTCGCCGGACGGCTACATTCTCACCTGCTCGCACGTGGTTGACGACACCGACGCCAGCTACACCGCCATCATTGACCCGGAACACAAATACGAATGCACGGTTCTGGCCAAAGATCCGTTGATTGATGTGGCGATTCTCAAAATTGACGCGCAAAAATTATCTTGTCTCAAAATGGGAGATTCCGCCGCAATTGAACTGGGCGAAGAGGTTCTGGCCGTGGGCAACCCCATGGGCGAATTTGACGACACACTGTCCGCCGGCATCGTTTCGGGCTTGAGCCGCAAAATCACCGCCTACGGCGGCAGTAAAATGCAAGAAACCAGCTTGCGCGGATTGATTCAGACCGATGCGGCCATCAACCCGGGAAATTCCGGCGGCCCGTTGGTCAATATGAAATCGCAAGCCATCGGCATCAACACCGCCATGGTAATGGGCGCGCAAAACTTGGGATTTGCCATTCCCATCAATTACGCCAAAAAAATGCTGGAAGAAGTTGCCAAATATGGCAAACTGAAACGGCCGTTCATGGGCATCCGCTATGTCATCTTAAACGCTGAAATCGCCCAAGCCAACAAACTGCCCGTTGACTACGGCGCGCTGATCGTGCGCGAAACCTTCGGCGAACCGGCGGTGCTTCCCGGCAGTGCGGCCGACTTGGCCGGACTGAAAGAATATGACATTATTTTGGAATTCGGCGGCCAAAAAATTTCCAACGAAAAACTGTTGACCGACATTTTGCAGGACTGCAAAATCGGCGACGAAATCCCCATGGCAGTAATGCGCGACAAACAAGTTATCAAACTCGGCATTCGCCTCCTGGAAAGAAAAAACTGCTAAAATAAAGAAGCTTAAAAATCGAAAACGGCCGATAGGCCGTTTTCTTTTCCGAGTAAACCGCTTTACGCGCGGACTAATTTGGGCGCGATGATCGCCAAATAAATCGCCGCCAACCCCACCAGATCATAAACGATCTTGGCGATCACCGAGGCGACGCCAAATAATTGCGCCACCAGATCAAAATCAAACAGCCCCACCAATCCCCAATTAAGACCGCCGATAATCACCAAAACAATCGCCGTAATGTCGAGCCAATTAAGTTTCATAAATTTTTAAAAAATAATTACTTAGTTTTCCCGACCTTTAAGTTATTGTAATATATCCTTGATTTCTGACAATGATTTGATGGTCTTCCATGCCACCGCGCCCAACTTTTCATCATAGGGATAAACCGCAATCCCCCGCCCGGTCAATTTAAACGCATCAATATCATTTTGCCCATCGCCGACAAAAATTATATCTTCCAGCAAAATCCCATAATTTTGCGCCAATTTGCGCACCATTTTTGCTTTCCATGGATTTTGATCGCCGCTATAATTAATTTTTGATAAAATTCCCATTTCATCAAATTCAAACGATGAATGAGCGAAAAAGCCGGCGGCACCAATCTTTTTTGCCACCAATCTCACATAAACATCAATCGCGCCCGATATCAGCCAAATATCATATCCATTTCCTCTCAGATATTCAATTATATCCGTTGCTTCCGATTTCAATATCTCTTTATCAAAAACACTTTCAATAAATTCCTTTGTCGCCTTGCCGCTGGCTCGAAATAAATCGGCAACACCCTTTTCACCTTCGGAAAAAGATATTTTCCCCGCCATTGCCGCATTAAAAAAACCAACAACTTTGTCTACGGGACAACCCAACCCTTGCATTAACGCCAACCATAATGATTTTGTTTCTGTTAAAGTTCCATCAACATCAAAACAAATCAGCTTTTTATTTACCATATTATTTTGCAATTCAAAGATATTATTTAAAATATTCCAAGATTTGGGCGCAGGAGTTGGAACGGGTTGCCGGCAGATCAATTTTGGGCATTTGCAAAATTTCTCCGACTGCCGCCACGATTTGATCGGGTTCAAGCGCAAATTTTCCATATCCGTATTTGGCCATAAATTCCGCGTTGCGTTCTTCCTGGCCGGGAATCGGATCGGTCATAATAATTTGTTTGCCCAACGCCAAACATTCGGAAATCATTAATCCCCCGGGCTTACCCACCACCACATCGGCAATTTTCATATATTCATCAAGGCGATTGGTCCAATTCAACAATTTAAAATTCTGGCGCGACGGCAAATTTTGCTTTATTTTTTTATAAAGTTCATTATTACCGCCGCAAACCATGATCACATTCACCGGCTCATCCATCGCCAACAATCCCTCCAAAGCCGGAACGACAAAATCCTTATTCAAGCGGCTCACAAACAATATCGTTTTTGAATTATTTTTAAAACCGAATTTTTTATTCAACTGTGCGCGATTATAATCGCCATAAAATTTTTGCCCCACCGGAATTCCCGTAACGGAAATTTTTTCTTCGCCCACCCCCGCCCGCACCAAATCATTTTTAACTTCGGGAATCGCCACAAAATAACGGTCAATCAGCGGCACATTGTAATAAGAATGGCCGTGGTAATCGGTAACCACCACCGCCATCGGCACATTTGGAAAAATCTTGCGGCAAGCCGGCGCCACCATCGGCGCCGGAATCACATTGGTGAAAATAACCCCATCCGGAGACATCCGCTTTAAATAACGGCCGATACGGCGGTTAAACAACCGCTGAAAACCGTTAACCTTGCGAAACGCCGACGAAACCATATCTTTGTCAAATGTTTCATAAACCGCGCCCCAAACCGTCGGCAAGCGATCATTGGTAATATCATAAAATATCTCAAAAAATTTGCCCAAGCGCGGCTCAATCTCGCAAAGATCAACATGAACTATTTTAAAATCCGGTAAATTGTTTTTGGCATATTCCTCAAGCGCCTGCGCGGCCTTGATATGTCCCCAACCGGTTTTCATTGAAATCACCAAAATCTTTTTCATTTTTCTAAAAAAAGAATGATTGCGGAATTGGTTTTTACGCCGATTCGCAAATTTTATCCCATTTTGCGCTATTCCCCCGCCACAAACAGCATTATATCATCTGCCACGGACTCATGGCGCAAATATGGGAAAAATTTGCGTGAATGCCGGCGTAAAAAACCAATTCCGCAATTATCCGTGCCTGTCAATTTCATCCCTTGCCTCCAAATACAGCATCAACTCCGAGTCCTCTTTTTGGTCAATCCCGTTCACCGAAAATTTCACCGGCCGGTTGAAAATTTTGCGCTTGGTTTCCTTGACGCGATTGACCACTTCTTTGTTGAGCAAATGCTCCACATCTTCGTCTTTCCATGCTTCGGCCAAAAGCTGATGCCGCACATATTCATACGACATCGCCCAATACAACTTGGTCTTCGCCCCCCGGTCATCGGAAATAAAATAAACCCTCCCCCAGTAAAGTTTGTTATTCCGATCCGTCTTAAATCTTTCCTTAATGATTTTCATCTTATTTCCGCCGCGATTAGTAACACACCGCGAATAAAACGCCGTTTATTAGTAATCCACTGCCAATTAAAAACATTTTTTAGCCGTTATTTTATACCCATTTCTTCCTTAATTTTGTCCGCGAGAATCATTTTAACCAGCGATTGATACGGCACATCGCGCTTGTTGGCGATTTCCTTTAATTTAACGATCATATTTTCCGGCAAGCGGATGGAAATGGCGCGGGTGGAAAATTTCAAATTGGGAAATTGGGCATCGGCTTTTGCGCCGCCCCAATCAATATAATCAATGCTGCCATTTTTTGCCCAAAACTCCCGCTCTTCATCTTGGGTTTTAAATTGCGGAACAGTTTTTAATTTTTTATTTTTACCGTTCATTTAGGATCCAAAAATTTGAATTTACGATTTCGCTTAAAGCGGGGTGTTGCCATGCTTGCGAGCGATTTTTTCTTCGCGCTTGGTTAATAATGATTCCAATAATTTAATCAAAATTGAGCGGGTGTCTTTGGGGTTGATCACCATATCCACTTGCCCCAATTTTGCCGCGGCAAACGGGTTATTAAATTCCCGGATTTCATTGGCTTTTTGGGTTTCAATTTTTTGCGGATCTTTGGCTTCGGCGATTTCACGGTGGTAGATGATTTTGGCGGCTTGTTCCGGACCCATCACCGCGATTTGCGCGCCCGGCCAAGCCAAAACGCGATCATATCCCAACGCGCGGCTGGCCATGGCGATATATGCCCCGCCAAACGCCTTGCGCACGATCACACTGATCTTGGGCACGCTGGCTTCCGCGTAGGCATACAAAACCTTGGCGCCGTGGCGGATGATGCCGTTGTGTTCTTGATTGGTTCCCGGCAAATATCCGGAAGTATCCACCAAATTGATTAGCGGAATATTAAACGAATCGCAAAACCGCACAAACCGCGCGATCTTGTCGGACGAATCAATGTCCAAAACCCCAGCCATAATCTTGGGCTGGTTGGCCACCACGCCCACCGCATTGCCGCCCAAACGCGCCAAACCGGTGATCGCGTTGGCCGCAAATTCCGGCTGAATCTCAAAAAACGAATTTTTGTCAACGATTTCTTCAATCACCGCTTTCATATCATAACCCTTGGTATCTTCTTCGGGCACAATGTCCAAAAGTTTTTGGCTGTCTTCTTTTTCAAACAATTCCGCCAACAAACTTTTTGACCGCGGCGCATCATCCATATTATTTTGCGGCAAATATCCCAGCAGTTTTTTGACTCCGGCAAAGCAATCCTTTTCACCGGCAAAACGGAATTGGGCGCAACCCGATTTTCCGCAATGCGCATTGGCGCCGCCCAGCACGTCAAAAGCCACTTCCTCTCCGGTAACTTTTTTGATCACTTCCGGTCCGGTGATAAACATCTGGGAAATATTGTCCACCATAAAAACAAAATCCGACAACCCCGGCGCGTAACACGCACCTCCCGCCGATGGGCCCACAATCACCGAAATTTGCGGCACCACGCCCGATGCCTTCACCATGGCATTAAAAATCCCGGCATAGCCGTCCAAACTGGCAATCCCCTCCTGGATTCGCGCCCCGCCGGAATCAATGATGCCCACCACCGGACAACCAGTTTTGCGCGCCTGTTCGATCACTTTAATAATTTTTTTGCCATGCATTTCGCCCAATGATCCGCCCATCTTAACAAAGTCCTGGCTATAAACGCACACCGGCCGGTTGTTGATTTTGCCAAACCCGACAACGACCGCGTCGCCCGCAACTTTCTTTTTGTCCAATCCCAACTGCAAAAAACGCGATTCAACAAGCGCGTCCAGCTCCACAAATGTTTCAGCGTCAAGTAATGCAACTATCCGCTCCCGCGCCGACAGCTTGCCTTTTTGGTGCTGTTTTTCCACTGATTCGGAATTTTCCAACCCCGCCAAATTTTTATTTAATTGTTCAATTTCTTTTTCAAAATTCATAATAGTAAATTAAAAATGTAAATATCAAAAATCAAAATGACAATATAAAATTAAAAATTATTAAATTCAAAATTTTACATTTTACATTGTCATTTTTCATTTTGATTTTTTAACTTTAAATTTTTATTGGCTGATCGCCTTAAATGTTTGCTGCAACTGGCTTATAATCTGAACCAAAATCGCTTTATTGTCAATAGTTTTCCCCAATTCAATCTTCAAGGAAGTGGCATTCCCCAAATCCGCAGGAAACTTTTTAATGTTGGTATTAACGCCGATTCCGATCACCGATAATTTAATACCGCCGTTGATGATATTTTCGGTCAATATCCCGCAAACCTTCTTGCCATTCAAGTATACATCGTTGGGCAATTTAACAAAGGTCTCAACTTCATAAATTTCTTTAATTGTCCCGGCAACGCAAAATGCCGCCAAAATCGTCAAAATCTGCAAATCCTGGACATTGCTTTTGGGCAAAACCACCGAAAAATACAAACCGCCCGGCGGCGAAAACCATCCATCCCCTTTACGGCCATATCCTCCGCCCTGCTCATTGGCGACCGCCACTGTCCATGGCTCCGCCCCGCCCGCCGCCAACTCTTTTGCTTTCACGCTGGTTGACTCCAATCGTTCAAATTCAATTATTTTAAAATTTTCATTCATATTTTATTTTTCTGCTTCTTGGCCAACAAATAAACTAACAATGAAACATTTACCAGCGGCCAAAAGATACCATCAAATAATCCAAGTTTATGCGGATAATACAATAAATAATAAAAATTAAAATAAACATTCAGTACCGTTGAATAAATAAACAGCGCTAAAATTTTTCTTTTTACAAAAAGCGCAACATTGGTTATCGGCCAAATGTAAACTGAAAAAAAATCAAGCCAGCGCATGCCAAAATCAGACAATATTCCCGCCCAACCGGCCGGCAATAATGCAAGGTTCCCCAAAACCGAAAAAGTTTTAGCGGCTTTTATTTTATTCTTGGTTTTAACAAAAACAAAAAAAGAAATTATTGCCGCAAAAACAAAAAGGGAAATCGTGAATTTAAAATCTGACTCCGTGTCCGGATAAAAACCCAATAAATTCATATATTTTTATTTTATTATTATTTTATTCTAATATATTTCAACGCATCAACAAACAAACTTATGGTATTTGCATCAACTCCCTTGCCGCTCATTTTTTGGATTTCTTTGATTAACAAATCAATCTGCTTGTTAATAACCGTTTCCAATACTTTGGTCCCCGCACTTTTGGCTTTGGCCGAAATTCTGTTGTTGGTTTTCAATTTATCCAAAACCGCAAATTGCACTTTTAACGCTTTTAATTGCGCCGTCAAAATTACGGCTTGCGATTTTTTAATCATTCCCAATCCCGCAAATTTTGCCGCATTGGCCGCGGTTGAATCAACCGTCGCAAAAACCGAAAACCGCACCTCTGTTGAAGCGGCATTGCCCGCCTCGTCTTGCGCGGCGATTTTCAAACTATGACCGCCGGTTTTTTGGAACGCCAGATCAACCACGCTTACGGTGGTTGTGGCATTATCCAAATACAATTGCACCGCGATTTTATCCGAATCGGATTTGTTATCACTTGCCAAATAGGTTATTGGTAAAATCTTATCGTTTAAATATGACTTTCCCTCCGCTGGCGAGCTGATTGAAATTGCCGGAGGAATAAAATCATTATCAATGATAACTTCACCGCTTGGTTGAACATATAAAATGACTTCATCGCCCTGGCCAACCGCCGCAATCCCTTGCGCCATGGCAACGGTTTCTTGGATTTCACTGCTGGCTTCGTTCTCGCGATACCGAGCGGCTTCAATCTCATAATTGCCCGCTCCCGTGCCTTGCGCTAAAATTTTATATTCACCGGTTAGCGGATTGGGAATGGTGATAAATTCAGCTTGCGCGCCATAGCCGGAATAGAACGCACCCTCAATTTCATTTAAAATTTGGCCGGTGGGAAAATCTTTGCCCACCCTTTTGCCATCGGGCGCAATCACTTGGATATCTACCGGCGAATGCACCATTATATCCAGTAAATCCGGAATATGCCAACGGGTTACTTCTTGGCTTATTGGATAATCATTTAAAAATTCAAAAACTTCGGCCTGCGATTTGGTAACCAAATCCAAATGATTGGAATTGACCTGCAAATTTTCATCAGTAGCAATATTGTCGCTTTTTGCGGATTCCAAAGGAACAGTATTATCTCCAACACCTCTAATTATTCCTTGGCTACGTTGTAATAAATTGTCCCATTTTATCGGCTTGCCATTAACCCAATGATCATTCCAATCAAATTTCTCAACGATATAACCGGTAATCGTATTAGTATTGGTTCCGTCAACCGCAATAATTTTATCAAATTCAACATTTTTTAATTTTTCAATGTTTTCCGCGGAATTTAATTTTTGTAAAAATAAATTCACTGGATAATTTTGCGGATAAACTCTCAATTGGCCATTATTATCGGCATCATAAAGATAATCATAAACCGGAAGCAATTCTTCAACAGATGATGCCGGCCATTCATGGATATAATCAAAAATACTGCCATAACCATCCTTTTCGGCTAAATGAGAAAAATGTTTTTGGGAAAAATAATTAAATACATCCTTTGGATCAAATGATCCGTCTTCCCAAGTAAGATAACTTGCGGACGCACCGTTTTGCGGCGTGGCCAATGTTACCAATTGATCAACATCACCTTGATAATCATCGAATTCAATATATTGCCGCGCGGTCAATCCCCCCATTGAATGAGCGACAATATCAACTTTTGGCCAGCCGTTACTTTGGGATTTTATTGCGTTGATTTTATCGCGCAATAATTGCGCAGTATCAACATTGCTCTTGCGCCAATCATAAGGGAAAACAAACAAATCCTTGTCTTTGATATAACCATTGGCTTGAAATGTTTCTATCAAATTGTCATAAGTGTGCAATATCGGATCAATTTTCCATTCGCCCAGCCCGAAAAACTCCTTTTCCGACAATGCGATCCCCGGCACAATGATCACCGGATCATGAAAATTTTCATTTCTTATCCAATCCGACGAATCAATATCTCCCGAAATTGGCGATCTTTCCGGCCCAACTACGCTCCCCCACCAATTATAACTGAAATCCGGCAAAACATTTTCTTCCGACTCGTATTCGCTGTTATCAACGGCAACTACATTGCCAAAAAACTTTGACCGATTAACTTTAATATTGGCGCCATAAACATAACTTAATTTTATTCCCGTATAATTATTATAAATTTTGCAAGCTTCCATTTCCAAAATCCCACCGCCATTAACTGAAATCGCGTTCTGCTTCGACATCAAAACCGCACTCGTATCCGCAATAAACTCCGCATTTCTGAAATCAGCTTTGCCAAAATTTTCAACAAAAATCAATGTTTTGTTGTAACCATTAATACCCCTGATTTTCACCGGATTTTTCACCGTTCCATCAATAACCAAATTGCCAGCGACAAATAGCGCGCCTTCACCACTGAAAGTTATCTCAACGCCTTTGCCAATTGTTAAAACCGCCTCGGGATTGATTATTGTAAAAATGTCTATATTCCTGTTTTGGTCCCAGAATTGAACACCGTTTATTTGCTCAATAGGATCGGAAGCTTGCATGGAAAAAACCGGCAACGCCGGAGAAAAACCAAAAAAAATCGCGAAACTGGACAAAAATACCCGTTTGAAAAAAAGCTTGCGTTTGTTAGCCATATTTTTTGAAAAAATCTAATTACGCCAACACGATTAAAATGTCGCCTTCTTTTACTTTTTGGTCTTTTTTGATTTTGATTTCTTTTACTTTGCCGGCGCATTCGGAGAGGATTTCGTTTTCCATTTTCATGGCCGAGAGGGTGAGCAGTTTTTGGCCGGGCTTGACGATATCGCCCACGCTGACGCACAATTCCGAAATGGCGCCGGCCAAAACCGCGCGAATCTCCTTGCCCGATAAATCCCGTTTGGGCAGAATGGTTTGCGGCACCGCCGCGGTTTGCGCCGAATCGGCCGCGCCAAACAAAAATTCCTTGCCGTTGACGGTAATTTTTATCTGCCCGCCCTCTTCGGCGATTTCCACCGCGTAGTCCTTGCCCTGATTGTTGAATTCAAATTTCATAAATTCTAATATTGAATATCGAAATCCGAAACAATATCTAATTTTCAAAATTTAAATGTTTCAAGCGGAATTCCGTTTTGGTCATTTTAAAATTTGAACATTTGAATTTGTTTCGAAATTCGAAATTCGTGCTTCGGATTTATTCTTCGGCGATTCGATCCGCCAACACCCACTTGGAAATTCCATTACCATTGCCGGTTGAGATACTGCCAATAATTTCCAAATAAATTTTATGCGCAATTTCGGCCACCGCTTTTTCTTCAATATCCTTGTGGTTGCAAACCGCCGGTTTGCAAACATAGGGATTGAGCATCAATTCGCGCACGATACCGCTTTTTTCAATGAAATTGGTGTAAAAATTGCCGCGGGCAAAATCATCTTTTTCAAGTAATAACTTGAAAAACGGAATTGTGGTGGCCACGCCGTCAATCACGGTCTCGGAAAGCGCGCGCTTCAATTTGGTGATTGCCGCATCGCGATCCTTGCCGTAGGCGATAATTTTTGCCAGCAGCGAATCAAAATAAGGATAAACTTCTTGGCCGTCCTGCAAAAAACTGTGCACAAAAACCCCCTGGCCTTGCGGCGGAATGTATTTTTCCACGGTTCCCGGACTGGGAATGAAATTTTTTTGCGGATCCTCGGCGTTGACGCGCACCTCAATCGCCCAGCCATTTTGATAAATGCTTTCCTGGCCGAATGACAATCTTTGCCCTTGGGCGATTCTGATCTGCTGTTCCACGATATCCACTCCGGTAACCGCTTCCGTAACCGGATGCTCCACCTGGATGCGCGGATTGACTTCCATGAAATAAAAATTTTTGTCCTTATCCAGCAAAAATTCCACCGTGGCCGCGCCTTCATAACGCAATGTCTCAATAATTTTTACCGCCCAGCCGCCCATTTGCGCCCGCAATTTATCATCAAGCGCGGACGATGGCGACTCCTCCACCATTTTTTGGAACCGGCGCTGGATGGAACATTCGCGCTCGCCCAAATGCACCGCCTTGCGGCCGTCGCCCAATACCTGAAATTCAATGTGCTTCACTTCGGGCAAGTACTTTTCCAGAAAAAAATCAACGTCGTCAAACGCGCCCGCCATTTGGCGCTGAACCCCCAAAGACAACGCCATCATTTCCTCGTAATTCATTTGGCCGTCAACCACACGGATCCCCATCCCCCCGCCGCCCCGCTGGGCCTTAATGATGAACGGCGGCTTGATGCGGTCGGCCCATTTAATCAAATCCTTTTTGCTTTTGATTGAACAATCAGAAGCCGGCACCGTGGGAATACCGATCTTTTTGGCAATCTTTTTGGCCTCAACTTTGTCTTGAAGCGTGCGCAAAGTTTTGAAATGCGGCCCGATGAACTTTATCCGATGACGGTCGCACATCAGCGCGAATTGCCAATTTTCCGCCAAAAAACCATAGCCCGGATGAATCGCGTCAACTTTGGCCTTTTTGGCGATCTCAATGATTTTGTTTTTATCCAAATACCCGGCCGAACCGTCGCAGTCAAGATAATAAAACTCATCGGCCAAAGTGGTTTCCAAAAAGTTTTTTTCTTGGCCGGGCCGGGGGCACAACGCCACGGTTTTAATGCCCATTTCGCGGCAAGTCCGTAAAATGCGCAACGCGATCTCTCCCCGATTGGCAATAAGAATTTTTTTAATAACCACTTGATTAAAAATCAAAATTCAAATGATAAATTTTAAAATTGATTTGAAATTTAACATTTAAAATTTATCATTTTCTTTTGAAAGCTTTCTCACTTCTTCTTCAATTTTTTTGGCAACCTCCGCGCAAAGTTTGTGGTATTCATGCGAGTCCTTGTCCAGCTTGGCGGCCGCTTCCCTTTCTTTGGAAAAATCCATGGGACGGCCGATATTCACTCGGGCAATCTTTTGGAATTTTAACCGGCCGTGCGGCGGCATCAATTCCTGGGTTCCGGCCAGCGCCGCCGGCAACACCAAAACATTGCTGTCCAAATGCAATTTACCCACGCCGGACTTGAATTCCCGCATCACGCCGTCATATGCCCGGCCGCCTTCGGGATAAATCACCACGCAATAACCGTTTTTCAGCATTTTAATCGCGGTGTCCACCGCCCATTTTTTGGATTCATCGCTTTTGCGATTGATCGGAATCACCCCGCCCCAAAAATAAATCACATTGCGCCACAGCTTTTTAAAGCCGGTGTACTGATCCACCTGGGCGACAAACGTAAATTTGCGCGGCGTGCAGATATAGCCGCTCATAAACCAATCCATATGACTCAAATGATTGGACGCCAAAATGAAATTGCCCTTTGCCGGGATATTTTCCAAGCCCTTGATATCTTTAATCAGCAAATTTCTAACCGCCCCGCCCAATAAAAAGCGGGAAATTGTGGAAACGAAACTATTCATTAAATTAAAAATTAAAAATTCAATGTTAAACAAAATCAAAACTTAAAATTTTAAATTTTAAAATTAAGATTTTGTTTAAAATTTAACATTTTAATTTTGATTTGCGGCCAGCAGACCGCGAACTGCTTCTTCCGCTCCCTTGGCAACAATTTCGCAAAGGCGGCGGTACTCGCCGGAATTTTTATCAAGCCGAGCCGCGGCCAAAAATTCATTGGGAAATTCAAGCGGCTTGCCAAACACCGCCCGCGCCGTGCGCCGCAATTTCAACTTGCCGCCCGGCGGCATCATTTCATAGGTGCCAAACATCGCCACCGGCAGAATCGGCACGCCGGTCTCCAAATAAAGCCGCCCCACTCCCCGTTTAAACATTTGCAGCTTGCCATCGCGCGATCGGGTGCCTTCGGGATACATAAATAAATTATAGCCCTTTTTTAAAAATTCAATCGCTTTGGCCGCGGCTTTTTCTTTTGAATTTTTATCATTGCGATCAACCTTGATCGTTGATCCCCAAAAATAAGTGAGATCGCGCAAAATTCCTTTGATCCCGCTCATCTTGTCCACTTGGCCAATGAAAGTGTACTTGCGCGGCACGCACAGATAACAGCCGATCATCCAATCCAAATGGCTGATATGGTTGGAAACCAAAATATAATTTTTATTTTTTGAAAAATTTTCCTTCCCTTTGACCTCTCTTACCAAAAACAACGGGAAAAACCAGCCGCACAATATCCAAGACAAAGTTGAAACCAATCTATTCATATAATTTTGCACCCGAATCCAAAATTTGCTTGGCATCACCAATAATTTCGTCAATGATTTCTTGGCAGGTTTTGATCTCGCGGATACTGCCCGCGCAAGTGCCGCACAGCAAGGCCGACAAATCGGCGTTGGCGCCGCCTTTGTTGCCGGCAAATCTTTCGGATTTGATTTCTTCCGGGAACGGATTTTTTTCTTCAATTTTGCGCACCGCTTCCACGAATTTGTTTTTAATCATCCGCACCGGATGGCCGGTAAACCGCGCCACCACCGCGATATCTTCATCGGTGGAATTGATCACCGCGTTTTTATAGGTCTCGTGAATCTGGCACTCGGTCGCGGCCAAAAACCGCGTGCCGATCTGAACACCGGCCGCGCCCAAAACCAAGGCCGCGGCAAATGTCTGGCCGTCGCAAATACCGCCGGCGGCGATCACCGGAATATTTTTCACCGCCCGGCTTGCCTGCGGCGCCAAGCACATTGTGGTGCTCTCGCCGATATGACCGCCTGATTCCAACCCCTCCACCACCACCGCGTCCGCGCCGGATTGTTCCATTTTCACCGCCAGGCGCGTATAGGGCACCACCGGAATAATTTTTACGCCCGCCTGTTTTAAATGCGGAATCAGCGGCACCGGATTACCGCCGCCGGTAAATACCACCGAAACCTTTTCCTTGATAATAACCTTGACCAATTCCTGCGCGTTCGGATTTTGCAATAAAAGATTCACCCCGAACGGCTTGCCGGTAAGCGATTTTGTTTTTTTAATTTCATCTTCCAGCCACGCGGTCGGCGCAAACCCCGAACCGATCACGCCCAAACCGCCGGCATTGGAAACCGCCGCGACCAAAGTTGATTCCGACACTCCGGCCATCCCCCCCTGGATGATCGGATATTTAATATTTAAAAGTTTTGTAAGTTTATTATTATCAAACATATTCCAAATTTATAATTTGTAATTTTTAATTTTTAAACAATTTTTAATGTTTAAATTTTAAAAATTAGATCTTGTTTAAAAATTTCAAATTAAAAATTAAAAATTTATTTTACGATAAGCGGTTCTTTCGCCAATATTGCATTGGCTTCTCCGACCAGTTCGTCAATGATGGCTTTCACCGTGCTCATTTTTTTCACGCGCCACACATTGGCGCCGGCAAACACCAGCCCATTATCCAAATCTCCTTTGCGCGCATTTTCCAGCGCTTTCAAAATGCAATAGCTTTTATCGCACACCGGCCCGATGCAACCCTTGCATTCTTCGGGCAAGGCCTTGGGCGCGGTGCCCGCCAAAACCTTGTCCACAAAGGGAGTGCGCACCGCCCGGCCCGGCAATCCCACCGGCGAGTGGATAATCACCACATCCTCTTGTTTTGCATTGATATGCGCTTCTTTGAATTTAATATTGGCATCGCATTCCTCGGTGGAAACAAATCGCGTGGCCATCTGCACTCCCGATGCGCCCGCGCGCAACATTTCCACGATATCCGCGCCGGTGAATACTCCGCCGGCAGCGATCAGCGGCACTTTAATGCCCGCGGCGACAATGTCTTTCAAAATATCAATTGTCTTGCGAAATGGCTTGCCGTGCGGAAAACCCAAATGCCCGCCGGCATCCGCGCCTTCAATCACAATCGCCGTTGCGCCCATATCTTGGGCTTTTTGGGCAACCTTCACCGACGATGCGATCGGAAACACCGGAATTTGCGCCGCCCGGGTCAAATCAAAAATTTCGGGCCGAAATCCCGCGCCTTGGATAATCAAATCAACTTTTTCCTCCACCGCCGCGGTTACCAATTGTTCAAACCGGCCGATCACGCCCATAATATTAACGCCGATCACGCCGCCCGGCCCGGCAATCTCCCGCGCCTTGCGAATCTCATCTTTCACTTCCTGCGAATCCAGCATACCCGAGATCGCCACGATGCCCACGCCGCCGTTTTTGGCCACATTGCCCGCCAAATTGTGCAACGAAACCCGCACCGCCATCCCCCCCTGGATGATCGGCAACCGCGCCGTCCACTTGCCAATTTTTAATGGCGGCAATTGCCGAAATTCCTTTTTTTTCGCAGTTCCCGCAAGATTGGCGGCAACAAATTTTTCCTTCATTTCGGCTTTGTCCATAATCGCCACCGAAAACCGCACCTCGCATTTCAACGCGCCACCCACCGACGCTTCGCCCACGAAATTGGCGATTTTATTGCCATAGAAACCAACAATTTGAACCCGGTATTTGATTTTATCGCCGGGAAGCACCGGCGACAAAAATTGCGCGCCGCGCACTTGATAAGCCAAAAGGTGTTTGCTTTTATGATCCGCGCCCAGCTTCTGCCGCAAAAGCAGGGTTCCGGTTTGCGCCAGCCCCTCCACCACCAAAACGCCCGGCATTATCGGAAAGTCAACAAAATGGCCGGCAAAATACGGCTCGCCGGGATCGGTTTGCTTGTAACCAATGATGGTATCACCGTCAATTTTTTCAATTTCATCCACCCACAAAAACGGTTCCTTATAAGGAATAATTTCTTTGATTTGTTCTTTGTTATACAACATATTTTTTAAGCCGTTGAATATGCATTAAGATAATTTTTTTGGACAACCCTGCGAGCGCGACCGGCGCGAACACGAGGAATTTTTCAGCAGAAAAATATCCGCGTTGTCCAAAAAAATTATCTTAATGCATAATTATCGCTGAATTCCATTTTTACCACGAAAAAACCCTTGGCGCAACTGCCAATGGGTTTATCATACCATTTAAATTGAATAAATATAATCTCGGGTCAGGGGCAGATTGTTGTTCACCCCGTTGGTGAAAAGTATCTGATAAAGCCGGTTGCCCGCGTCCTTGAACGACACCGCGCTGCCGTTCAGATAAAGACGCCACCTCCGGATGAACTGCTCGGCTTGTTTTTCGTCGCGCAACTGCGCGGCCATCACTTTCTTGATTTGGCCGAGGTTGTTTTCAAAGTTGGCAATCCACAAATCAAGCGTTTTGGCATAATGCAAGCGCAGGTCTTCAATGTCGTAAAAAACCAAACCCTCTTTGCTCATATTTTGAACAACTTGCGCCAGCGCCGGAATATAGCCCCCGGGAAAAATATACCGCTCAATCCACGGATCGGTCGCCGCGCCGTCTTTTGACCCGATCGTGTGCAAAAGTCCCGTGCCTTGCGGTTTCAAAATCTTTTTCGCGATGGCAAAAAACTTTTCCTGGTATCGCTTTCCGACATGTTCAAACATGCCGATGGAAACAAATTTGTCAAATGATCCCTGCGCCTTGCGATAATCCTGCAAATAAACGCTCACGCGGCCTTCAAGCCCGTCTTTTTTGATTTTATCCGTGATGTAATCATATTGGTTTTGCGAAAGCGTATATCCGGTGCAAACCGCGCCGTATTTTTTGGCCGCATAAAAAATCATCTGTCCCCAGCCGCACCCGATATCCACCAGCGACTCCCCCGTTTGCAAACGAAGCTTGCGGCAAATGTGTTCATATTTATTGTTCTGCGCGGCTTCAAGATCATCGGTATCATTTTTGAAATACGCGCAAGAATAAGTCATTGTCGAATCAAGCCACAGCGAATAAAACGAATCGCCAATGTCATAATGGCGGCGCGCATTCTTCCCGGCGCCGGAAACCGTATGGCGCGAAAACGCGCGGTTCCATAAAATCGCGACAAGAGTCGCCAAAGACAAACTCCCGGAAACCGCCCGCCATTGGCCGTACATACCCAACATTGCCGGCAAATCACCGACAACCTCAATATTGCCCGCGCTAAATTCTTCGCCAAAGGCCAAACTCCCGCCGCCCAAAATTTTCTTGATTGAGCTTTCGGAACGAATGACAATTTTAAACGCCTCCTTGCCGCTGCCATAATGTTTGACTGTTCCATCCCAAAACTCCGCCGCAAACGGCGTTTCCGAACACTGACGGCTCAATTTTTGCAAAACCGCATCAATAACCTTTTGCATTTTTTTAGTATTGTGTTTTTGTTTTTCACTTTTCGCTCATTGCCTCGCCGAAGCTTTAGCAAAGGCGGGTTTCACTTTACGCTTTTAGAGCCACAACCCGCCATCAATATTGATCACTTCCCCGGTGATAAAACTCGCGTCGCTTGAAGCCAGAAACGCGATCACATTGGCAACTTCATCGGGTTTGCCGGTCCGCGCCAATGAAGTGAGTTTTTTCACCATCGCTTTGACATCCTCGGGCATGGCTTCGGTCATTTTTGATTCAATGAACCCCGGCGCCACCGCGTTCACCCGCACACCGAATTTGCCGACTTCCTTTGACAAAGTTTTCGTGAATCCGATAATTCCCGCCTTGGCCGCGGTGTAATTTGTCTGGCCGAAATTGCCGCGCAATCCCGAAAAGGACGACATGCTCACGATATTCCCCTGATTCGCAATCAACATCGGCAATGCGGTCTTGGAACAATTGAACACGCTGGTCAAATTGATATCAATCACCTTTTGCCACTCCTCCACGGTCATTTTCGCCAGCGTCCGATCTTTGGCAATCCCGGCATTGTTCACCAACACATCCAGCCGGCCAAATTCTTTTTCAATATCCTGCATCATTTTTTCCACTTGGGCAAAATTTGAAACATCGGCCATAAAATATTTGGCATCGCCCGCGCCGGCTTTTTTGGCCTCCTCAACTGCCACTTTCAAATTTTCTTCCGCCAAAGAAATATCATTGAACGCAATCTTCGCGCCCAAGCCCGCAAACTTCATCGCAATCGCCTTCCCGATCCCCTGCGATGAACCGGTTACTAACACAACTTTACCGTCAAATATGTTTGTCATATGCTTAATTGAAAATGTAAAAATCAAAAATCAAAATGACAGTTTAAAATGTAAAATGTCGCTATTCAAACATTTTTAATTTTACATTGTCATTTTCCATTTTGATTTTTCAATTTTAAACTTAAAAAATTTCCGCCTGATACCGCACCTCCTTAATACTTCTCCCCGTAACCGGAATGCCTCCGACCGCGATATCTTTTATTGTCTCCGGCAGCTTGAACGCTTGCGCCGCCTCGTTGAAGATCCGATCAACATTGCGCGCCGACCTTCCCGCCAACACCAATCCCATAAATGTGGTCAGCTTGTTTGGCCGCGCCACATTTTCGGCTTCGCCGATGGTTATCATTTTGTCCAGCATCGGTTCAAGCGCCGCAATAATCTCCGCCTCCGACGACAAGTATTTCCGCCCCAAGTAATTTTCTTTTTTCAAAACCTTGAAAATATTTTCCGCCGCGGCCGCGCCGCCGATTCTTTCCATTGCCAAATTGATCGCCAAATCGGCGAATAAAACTGTTTTTGAAATTTCCAATTGGCCGTTTTTTCCAAATTCCAAGGTCGCCAAATCAAGCGGCGCGATTCCGAATTTATTGCAAACATCAAGCAACCCGGATTTTTGCGCCGCGGCGGCAACCGGCAAATCGTCAAAACTTTGCGATGCAACGATAATATTTTCCGCAATGGCGCCGCGATCCAAAAGCGTTTGCAAAACCGCGGCCAAAAATTCCGGCGATGAATTATCGCGGAAATAACTGTGCGTGGGTTTGACAATCGTCGGCAAAATCACAATTTTTGATTTCTTATCAACGGCAATTCCGCCAATCAATTCCAAAACCTTGTCAATCCCCTCCCGGATGTCGTATTTCACCCGCCAAATCGCCACCGCCGCCGGATCATTGTCCGACTCAACCAAAAAATCATCCCCGACTTTGTATTCTTTTTCGGATTTATACCCCCAGATGTTACCCGATTCATCGGTCAACGCCAAAACATAATACGGCACATTGGGATGAAACAGCGTGGGAATCGCCACCTTAACCGCGCCAATCACTTTGACGGCCTTGCTATCCATTTTATTAAGTGAAACCATGCAGTACGGACACTCCGCCAACGGATATTCCCAACGCCGCTTGCATTTTGAACATTCATAGAACATAATCTTTTTGTTAATGTGTGGTAAAATCTTATTTGTAATCGTATTTTTTATACTATGCCAAAAACTTATTTTTTACCAGAAAGATCGCGGCCCCGAATGCAAAAGATCTGGGGCAAGCCGCTGTTCGGAACCGAAGACGAAATCCAAACCCGGTACCAAAAAATATTGGCCAAGAAGAAATACAAAACCGTCATCACTGTGGGCGACTATTGCTCGCACCATCTCTTTTCCGATATTAAGATTTTTGACAAAAAAGTCCAGCGCAAGGACTTTGCGCAAAAACACGGCTGCCTGACGACCATAGAAAACCCCGCCGGCACGATTCAAAAAGAATGTTGGCAAGCCATCAGAAACGCCATTGCCAAAATTGAAAATGTTTGCGTCAACGGCGAAGAAGACCTGCTGGTGATTCCCGCGGTGATCCTGGCCAAACCAAAAACCCTGATCGTCTACGGCTTCCCCAACAAAGGCATCTGCCTGATAGATTCCAACCTAAAAAACAAAACCCTTTTCCGATTAGCCCTGAAAAAATTCTTCCGAACCGCCCAAAAACCATAAGACCTTGCAAAAAAAATTATTTGTGATAAATATAACGGTAGCACCACAAAATCTCCGCAAGGTTGCGGAGCGGAAGGGTATTTATGAAGACCGCGGCAAAATTCTTGGTTTATTGGATCCGCTGGATTCAAAAAACCATAAATACGGTCGTAGTACTCGCTTAACTTAATTTTGAACCTTGTATTTAAAAACACTCCTTGCATCTTTCACGGTGAATTTCCAGTTGATTTTGGATTTTTTGGCGTTTCTTTGTTTTTGCCAGCGGCGTAATCT
>Ga0172381_10001716_pt1 | contig 25088 bp, 26 predicted proteins | sample Leawel6488metaG_FD_119754 | JGI IMG/M metagenome (GOLD analysis project Ga0172381, IMG submission 119754) | Leachate microbial communities from a municipal landfill in Southern Ontario, Canada - Leachate well 64-88 metaG | ecosystem: Engineered > Solid waste > Landfill > Unclassified | place... | reverse complement strand
ATAATTTAAATCATTACAATTTAACCAATAAGCCTTACAACTAGCTGAACTTCCAGTTGTTCCACCACAACTTCCTGCAGTTCCACCACACGTCCAAGTATAAGTATAATCAGCATTAGTATTCACTGTTGGTTTACTTCCATCAGCACATAAAGGATTTTGAGTTATTAAATTAGTAGTAGCAGGTGCTGTTCCAACTCCCATGGACCAATGCATTGTTCCAGCTGCAGCTCCACAAGCTCCAGCTACTCCATTTGTTGCCGAACAACTTCGAATTGGAGTTGGAGTTGGAGCTAGAGTTGGACAATTACTATTTGTTACATTATTCCAAAACCATCCATCAGCCCTTGCTTGACATTGATAACATTTACCATCTTTGACCACAGTATTATAATGTGAATTAAAAGATCCATATCCACTTCCAGGATTAGGACAATTAGTAGTCTCATATTTCGCTGGAGTTGAAGCAGATTTACAACCGACAATCTTGTCGCACGTCTCAGAACCACTACATTGTTGTGCATAACCTAACATTCCATCTTTACAAAGTCTAGGACCAGTAGTAGAACAATAATATTGTCCATTCTTTGTTGAGTAGTTAGAACAATCTGCAGAAGTATATACAGCGCTGCTTCTATTATCTTGAGCTTTTTTAACCAAAGTTGTCGTTACTGGTAAAGCTACAGCCAACAACAACATAATAACCATTATAAAAATCTGGGAAAACCCGTTTTGTCCAATTAATCTTAATTTTTTCATTTTTAAAAAATGTTTAATATAAAAGTTAAACACTTTTACAAAATAACGTCAATATATCAAAGTATTATTTACCCAAAAGTCTGACCACATCACCAACTGTAATTAATACAATCAAAGCTAAAAGCATCAACATACCTAAATTATTTACTACTGCTTCTACTTTTTGATTTGCCTTCTTGCGAGTAATCATTTCATAAAGCACAAAAATAATTCTACCCCCATCTAGTGCTGGAAAAGGCAAAATATTTACCACTGCCAAATTTACTGACACAATTCCAAAAAAATGAATTACCGCCAATAATCCTTGATTTTTATTTATAGCACTAGTTGCTTCATACATTCCAATTGGCCCACTAACATCTTTAGGAGAATTACCAGTTAATAAACCCCCAATCATTTGACCAACTCCAGAAGCAATAATTTTTCCCCAATAATAGGCTTCTTCAAAGCCAGCCTTAATTGATAAATCCACTCTATACCAAGGTATTTTTTTCATTTCAGTATTAGAAATTGCCACTCCTATCGATCCTTCTCCTACTGGTGGATTTTCTCTTACTTCAATATTTACTAATTTATTATCATTAATTATTAAATCTATTTTTTTTCCCTTATATTTACCAATTTCAGCCGTTAATTCATCTGCTGTTTTAATTTCCTTATCTTCAACATTTTTAATCCAATCCCCTTCTTTTAAGCCTGCTTTTTCTGCTGGTGAATTTTGAGAAATTTCAACTATTTTTACTTTATCTGTCTCTTTTGGTACTCCCAAAATAATATAAACCACACTAAAAATCACTATTGCCAATACTAAATTCATAAATACTCCACCCAACACAATTATTAATTTCTGCCATGGTTTTTTATGATTAAAAGCCTCTCCTCCTTTTCCCCCTCCATCTTCACCATACAATCTACAAAAACCTCCAATTGGTAGCCAATTTAAACTATAAATAGTTCCTTTTATCTTTTTACCAATAATTCTTGGCGGTAAACCTAATCCAAACTCTTCAACTTTAACTCCAGTTTTTCTGGCAATAAAAAAATGTCCAAATTCATGAACTAAAACTAACACCGACAAAGCTATTACGAAAATTATAAGATCCATATTTTGATTTTAGCATTTAAAACCCACCCTAATCACTTTGTGATTTTTCCCTCCCTTGAAAAGGGAGGGCTTAAAAACCTAATTCATTTTTTCTGTCAAAAATTACTTGATATAAATGTTTTTTAACTTCTTCTAAACTATTCTCTATTTCTTCATTTTTAAACCTAATTGTTTTAATTCCTCTTTGTTCTAAATATAAATCACGACCTTCATCATAATTCTCTTTTTTATTATGTGAACCACCATCAATTTCAATTGCTAATAATAATTTAGAACAATAAAAATCCAAAATAAATCTTCCGATTGGTTTTTGTCTAGTAAATTTTAAATTTAGTTTTTTGTAATTTAATATTTTCCAAAATAACTTTTCTGATTCAATTGGATTTTTTCTATTATTTCTCGATAATTGCCTTAAATCTTCAAGATATTTTAAATTATCTATTCTTGTTCTAGCTTCTTCAGGGGCAATATATTTCACAAATAAATTATAGCCCTCCCTTTTCAAGGGAGGGTGTCCCGATTTATCGGGATAGGTGGGTTTTAACTACCCTCTAATTTCTACTTCTTTTTTCTCTGACAAATCTTCCAATTTTTTTACAAATTCATCTGTGTTTTTTTGCAACTCAACTTCATCTCGTTTAAATTCATCTTCAGAAACTGTCTTTTCTTGTTTTGCTTTTTGTAAATCAAATCTAAAATCAGCCCGAGCATCGCGAATCATTACTCTAGCCGCTTCTAATTTTCTTCCCAAAAGTTTAATATAATCTTCCCTTTGTTCCATGGTCATCATTGGTAAACTCATTCGAATAATTTGTCCATCAATTGCCGGATTCATTCCTGTATTAGCTGCTGTTATTCCATTAGCAATTTCTCTGATCAATCCTTGATCCCATGGTTGAAAGGTCAAAGATCTTACATCTGGCACTCCAATTGAACCAAGTTCAATTAGCCTCATTTTCTGACTACCATATACTGTCACCACAATATTTTCAATCAAACCTGGAGTTGCTCTTCCGGTTCTAATTGAAGCAATATCTTTAACAAATAAAGCCACAATTTTATCCATTCGGACTCTCATTTCTGAAAAATTTATCATATGAATAATTATAACAAAACAAAACCCACCCTACCCCTCGATAAACTCAGGGTTTTCCCTCCCTTGAAAAGGGAGGGCTAATAAAACAAAGCCTCCCCTTCTTCAAGGGGAGGTGGATTTCGATACAATCGAAAGACGAAGGGGTTTAGTTTTATATCTCAAACCTGGCAAATCGTTTAATCTTCATGTTTTCACCAAATTTGGTGATTAAAGTCTTAACCATTTCTTCAATAGTTTTACTTGGATCTTTAATAAATTCTTGTTTCATTAATTCTTCCACAGTTTCTGGATTCATAGCTGCCACTTGCAAACAAAGTTCTTTGGTTAAATTTAAAAAATCTTCATGTTTAGCTACAAAATCAGTTTCACAAAGTAATTCAACCATAACTCCAATTTTTCCAGTTGAATGAGTATAGGTCGCTACTCTACCCTGATGAGTTTCTCTTTCAGCTTTACTTTCAGCTTTTTTAAAACCTTTTTCTTTTAAAATTTGTTTAGCTTTAGTTTCATCACCCTCAGCTTCTTCCAAAGCTGATTTAATTTCCATAATTCCCAAACCAAGTTCAATTCTTAATTTTTTAACTAATTCAATTATTTTTTTGGTCTCCATTTTTATTTAAATTAAATTATTAATTGACCATCCCGATAAGGCTTTAGCCGACATCGGGATCAATCATTTATTTTTTATTTTACTCCTGCGGCTTTAATAGCTCGACCAATTTCTTCAACTATTAAAGTTATACTTTTTGACGAATCATCATTAGCTGGAATAGCAAAACCAACTTTAAAAGGATTGGCATCAGTATCACTAATAGCCAAAGTTTTTATTTTTCTTAAATTTGCTTCTTTTATAGCTGTTCTTTCAAAACCAGCATCAACTACAAACAAAATATCAAAAAGTTTATCTAAACTAACTAAACCGCCAACAATTTTTTCTAATCTGGCAATTTCTTTGTTCATCATTGATAATTCTTTTTTAGTATTTTCAGTAAATTTACCCTTTTCTACACCGTCTTTAAGATCAATTAATTTTTTAATATTTAGTTTAATTTGATCCCAATTAGTAATAGTTCCACCCAACCATCTATCAGTTACATAAGGAACACCTGCTTCCATAGCTACTCGTCGAACAATTTCTCGAGCTTGTCTCTTAGTTCCAACCAATACTATTTGTTTATTATTTCTTTTTTGATTGTAAATAAAATTACAAGTTTTATCCAAAGCTTCCAATGTTTTTACTAAATCCATTATTTCTACTCCATCTTTTTTACCATAGATAAATTCTTTAGCTTTAGGATGAGTTTTAGAAATTTTATGACCTAAATGACAACCCGCATTTAACAAATCTTTTAATCCAATAGTCAAATTATATTTTTTATCTTCTTTAGCCGCCTCTTTTTTCTCTTCAGGTTCATTTTGAACTTCTTCGTTTTTCTTTATCAAAGCTTCCTTCTCCAATTTCAATTTTTCATTCAGCTTCTTAATATTTTCTGTCGAAATTTTGCTTTGGTTTTTAACTTTAATAACTAAAGCTTTTTTAACCAAAGATTTACCCGTTCTATTGACTGTTTTTTTAATTATTTTTACCATAAATTTTATTCCGATTTGTCGGAATGCTCCTTATTTTTTATTTTTGACACTGGGTTTTTACCCCAGGATTCTCGTGCCAAAAATTCAAGAAATTTTTAATTGGAGAATTATAACACAAAATATCTGCTTATATTAAGGCAATTAATCAACAATTACTTTAATATCTTTAATTCTTTCATTACCTTTCATTGTTGCAATCAATACCAGTGTTTTTTTATCTAAATTATCAAATCTATTTTCCTTACTAAGCCTATCAAAATATAATAATTTACCTTTATTTTTAGTTGTAACTTCTTCACTTAAAAAATTATCTTTTACCCACACATTTCCATTGTGACAACAACCATCTGTTAATTTTTTAACATTACTTTCAGGAATCACTTTTTGATCATCATAAAATGATAAATCTATTTCTTTTTTAGACATTTTGTTAAATTAATTTATTAACCACTAAATTATACCTAATTAATATTAATTTTCAATATATTTATATATATAAGATAATTATTAATTAAATTATAGGCCAACTACTTTATTTATTAACTATTTAAGTGTTTTATTGATAAAATATTCCTATGTCCGATAGTAATCTTACGATTCTCGAAGTCCGTCTACCTCAAGAAAATGAGTACACTTTTGAGTCTATGTCTGCTCTACTAGCTAATTTCACTCAATTCTCCAAATCTTCTTTTCTAGAAAAATTAACTAATAAGAAAAAAACTATCTCTTCACTAGAAATTGTCCTAAAAGATGGCCAAATTAGATTCTATGTAATTATTCCTACTGCTGATATTGAATTTTTTCGATCTCAAATACTAGCCCAATACTCTACCGCCGCTCTCAAAGAGACTCCTGATTATCTTAATCCAGAACTAACCGATATTAGCTTTACTCAACTTGGATTGGCTAAATCTTATAGCTATCCTCTCAAAACTACCAAGGATTTTAAAGATACTGATCCTATTAATTCTGTCTTAGCTCCACTTTCTCGCTCCAACAATATTAAAGATTTCTTTATTTTCCAAATTGTTTTAGCTTCTGCTCCTAAAAATTGGCAAAGTGGCATTATTAATCTTGTTCAAAATGGTGTTTTAGTTGATCGCGAACGTAATCTTCACACCGCTCACCCAGATAAAGCTATTTTCGAACAAAAAATTCAATTTCCTGGTATTTTTGCTCAAATTAGTCTTTTATCCAACAATCCCGGACTGATTGCTTCTGTTTCCTCCTCTTTTGGAGCCTATACCAACCCTCGAGGTAACTTTATAAAATCTTTCTCTCCTAATTTCTTTTCTAAAAAGAAATTATTAAAATCAATTTTAAATCGAGAAATTTTTACCAATCTTAAGGGACAAATATTTAATACCGAAGAGCTTTCTACTATTTGGCATTTCCCTAATAAACTTACCAAACTCCCTAATATTGCTTGGGGTAAAAAACTTTATTCTGATCCACCAGAAAATTTACCAATTGCCGATGGAACTACTCAAGAAGAAAAAAATAAGATTACTTTCTTTGCCAAAACCGAATTTAGAAATAAAGATTCTATTTTTGGTATCAAAGAAGGTGAAGATCGTCGTCGTCATACTTACATTATTGGTAAATCTGGTACCGGTAAAACTACTCTTATTGCCAATATGGCTATTGATGATATCCGCAAAGGTCGTGGTGTCGCTGTTATTGATCCTCACGGTGACTTATGTAATACCATCCTTGATTACATCCCTAGTAACCGTATTAACGATTGTTGTTATTTCAACCCAGCAGATCCGGAATATATGTATCCCTTAAATGTTTTGGAGGCTAAAAATGAATCCCAAAAAGAATTAATTGCTTCTGGAGTTATTTCTATCTTTAAAAAACTTTATGGCAATATTTCTTGGGGACCTCGACTTGAACATATTTTAAGAAATACTGTTCTTACTTTGGTCAATACTCCGGGAAGCGATCTAACTCATATCGTTGAAATTTTAACCAATAAAAGTTATCGCGATCGAGTTGTGACTAGTCTTACTAATCCAACTCTCAAAAATTTTTGGGTTAATGAATTTGGCCGTATGGATCCAAAATTCCAAAATGAAGCTGTTTCCCCTATTTTAAATAAAGTCGGTCAATTTATTTCTTCGACTAATATTAGAAATACTGTGGCTCATGCTAAATCAAAAATAAATATCCAAGAAATAATGGACCAAAAGAAAATTTTAATTGCTGATTTATCTACCGGAAAATTAGGTGAAGACAATTCAGCTCTTCTTGGTGCAATGTTAATCACTCAAATCCAACTATCAGCCATGAATCGTGTCTTTCAAACTAATGAAGAACGATCTGATTTTTATTTATACGTCGATGAATTTCAAAATTTTGCCACTGAAGCTTTTATCAAAATTCTTTCTGAAGCTCGTAAATTTAAACTCAATCTTATAGTTGCCAATCAATATATGGCTCAACTTGATCGTACTGTTCAAGATGCTATTTTAGGTAATGTCGGCTCTATTATGTCTTTTGTAGTTGGTAATCAAGATGCTTTTGTTTTGGCCAAAGAATTTGGAATTCAATTTCCTCCAGAGGATTTAGTCAAAATTGGTAAATATCAAATTATTTGTAAACTTTCTATTGATTCAGAAACTACTCAACCTTTTTATGCCACTACTCTATCTCCTTTATCTTGTAAAAATCAACAACGCAATAAACTAATTCACACTTCTCAAGAACATTGGGGTAAGAAAAAATAATATTATGAAGAAATTTTTTCTTTATTTACTTCGTTGGCAATTAAGCACTCCTATTATTTGGTTAGTTATTAGAAATCTTGGTACTGGATTATTCGCCACTATCACCGCCAATTTTATTGGTGGCTGTATTTTTTTTTGGGTCGATAAGATAATTTTTAAATCAAATAAACCTGAAATTTGGTATTTAAAAAAAGGAAATTGTGATAAATGTCACCAGTTAGGTGAACTATACCGATTAGTTAAAGCCGAAAATTATGATAGAACTAATTCTCAACCAAAATTTCTCTGTGCTAAATGCTCTCTTGAAAAATTAAAAAACCTAAATATCAAAAGTATAAAAATAGTTCCTATTCAACCTAATAAATAATTATTTACGGCTTTTTCCATCCCGCCCATTTACATTTTGGATAAGTTGAACAGCCATAAAATTTTCGACCTGATTTTGTTCGTCTTACTACTCCATTATTACCACATTCTGGACATTTAAAACCAGCATCTTCTTTAAAAGGTCTGGTGTATTTACATTCTGGAAACCGATTACACGATACAAATTTGCCAAATCGACCTAATCGCAATACTAATTCCCCTTGTTTACAGTCTGGACACTTCTCATTTAATTTTTCTGTTTCCACTTTAACTCTTTCACCATTTTTATCGGCTTCCTTAACCCTTTTTTCAAATTTCTTCCAAAAACCTTTCATCATTTCTATCCAATTCCATTTTCCTAAAGCAACTTCATCTAAATCTTCTTCCATCTCTGCCGTAAAAGGTAAAGATAAAACATCAGCAAAATTTTTAACTAAAAATTCATTGGTTGCATTTCCTAAACTTGTTGGTTTAAATCTTCCCTCATCTTTTTCCACATATTGTCGCAAAATAATTGTCGAAATAATTGGAGCATAAGTACTTGGTCGACCAATTCCTTGTTTTTCCAAAGATGATACTAAACTAGCATCACTATATCTAGGCATTGGATTAGTTTCTGTTCCCTCGAAATTAATTTTACTTGCCAAAATTTTCTGTCCTTCAACTAATTCTGGTAAGATTTGATCTTCATGTTTTTCCCCACTAATTTTTAAAAATCCATCAAATAACATTCTTACTCCTTTAGATTGAAATAAAGCCTTGGAACCTGCCCGTCCGACAGGCGGGTTTACTAAATTAATTGTGGTATTTTTTAATTTTGCCACTGCTCCTTGGGTTGATACTGCCCTTTTCCAAATCATTTCATAAAGTTTTATTTCCCTGGAATCAGCTCCCTCAATGTTACGGATTGATACATTTGTTGGTCTAATTGCTTCGTGAGCTTCTTGAGCATTTTTACTATTATTTTTATAAACTCGTATTTTTTCAGCCAAATAATTTTGACCATATTCTTTTACTATAAAATTTCTAAATTCACCAATTGCTTTGTCTGATAAATAAACCGAATCCGTTCTGTGATAACTAATTAACCCTTTTTCATAAAGTTTTTGAGCTACACTCATAGTTTGTTTTCCCGACCAACCCATTCGTCTAGCCGCCGCTTGTTGCAATTTAGAAGTAGTAAAAGCTGGTAATGGTGTTTTATGAGTTTCTTTACCAGTAATTTTTTCCACCAAAAATTCTTTACTTAATGATTTTATAAATTTATTAACCTCTTCTTCAGTCTTAAAAATTGATTTTGAATAGGTATAATCCCCATCAAATAATTTTAATTTAGTACTAATATATACACTTTTACCATCATTTTTTATCAATTCTGCTTTAAATTTTTCTGAAGTTTTAAATTCTGCTGACACTGAATAAAATTTTTCTTTGGAAAAAGCCTCAATTTCTTTTTCTCTTTCACAAATTAACCTCACGGCTACTGATTGAACTCTCCCCCCAGAAAGACCCCTTCTTACTTTTTTCCATAAAATAGGTGATAAACTATAACCCACTACCCTATCCAAGACTCTTCTGGCTTGTTGGGCATTGACCAAATCCATATCCAAATCACGACTACTTTTTAAAGCTGTTTCTATTGCTTCTTTAGTTATTTCATGAAAAGTTACTCTAGTAATTTTTTTACTATCAATTTTATTTTTAGGATTTTCTAATAGTGTTTTTACATGCCAAGAAATTGCTTCTCCTTCTCGATCAGGATCGGAGGCTAAATAAATTAAATCCGCTTTTTTGGCCGATTTAATTAATTCCTCAACCACTTTTTTCTTTTTAGAATCGACTACATAATCAATATCAAAATTGTCCAAATTAACCGCCATTTTATTCGAAGGTAAATCTCTTAAATGTCCAACTGTGGCAATCACATCATATTCATTACCCAAATATTTTCCAATAGTTCTTGCTTTTGTTGGTGATTCGACGACTAATAATTTTTTCATTTTATCTTTCATTGTTATCTATACTACCACCCACTGTCAAGACATTAAAAAAATACTATTCAAAATATTTTTTCTATTTCAATCATTTCTTCTTATGATTATTAATATAATCAATTATAATTTTCTGTTGTTCTGGAGAATAACCCAGAGTTATTTTAGATCCAAATCTATATTTAGATACTTCACCTAATTGATCTGTAGTATCTTCAATAGCTTTAGAAACCTGATAAAAATCAAGTCCCAATTCTTTAGAAATTCCCCGAATTGACAAATAATTTTCAGGAACTGCAGGTTTAAATAACCCTCTTTTCTCCAAATGTTTTTTAATTATTTCTTGTTGTTCTGGAGAATAACCTGAAACCAAATAAGCTCCAATTTTATATTTAGATACTTCACCCAATTGATCTTTAACATCTTCAATAGCTTTTAAAACTGGATAATAAGTAATTCCAAATTCTTCAGCAATTCCCTTACATGGTAAATAACCTTCAGGGGCTTCAGATAAAATTATTCCTTTTTCCTTCAAGTATTTTTTAATTATTTTTTGTTGTTCTGGAGAGTAAACTGAAACCGTGGAAGATCTAATTCTATATTTAGATACTTCACCTAGTTGATCTTTAATATCTTCAATATATTTAAGAATTGTTTTTCTTCCAATTCTATAGTCTTCAGCAATTCCATTAATTGATAAATAATCCTCAGGAGCTTTTGGATAGAGATAACTACTAGTTATATCTTTTAACTCAGAAGAAATTTCATCAGGAATAGTACTTATTGGATTTTTAATACTATCAATAATTCTTGGAACAAAACCCTCTTTAGAATAAACCACTCGACGACCAATTTCTGGATCTTCTATTAAAAGATCATTTAATTCTGATTTGGTGTAATTAACAAGATTATCATTGTTAATTTCTTTTTCAGCAATTTTTTTTGAATTAAATACATAACTAGCATTACCCTCTTCATCACAAATCAAAATAGTCCTATTTACTATTGGAGCATTAAGAAGATAATAACTAGTTTTACGCATCATATTTTTATTAATAATTCCTTTTTGGATTTTAAAATTATCCTCATCATTTAAATCAACACCAAAGTCTTCTTTTAAAATAAACAAAACAGTTTTAAGACGATCAATCATCTTTTTTTCTTTAAATTCACCATTACCATTATTTGAAATATTTTGAGAAACAACATCTGGCTGAACAATAACATTACTAATCTTATCTGCCCCATCTATCACCTTATCAAGATCACGGATTTCTTTGGATTTATCGGAAATATAATCCAAAATAGAATCAATATTTTCCAATTTATAATATTTAAAAGCTGCATCTTCAACATCTTTATAAGAGAGACCTTCAACTGAATTTATTTTTCCATAATCAGCTACTTTTTTGTCAGCAAAAGAAACCAATTTATTAAAAGCATCACTTGCATAGCTATTAATATTTTCTATATTTAGTTCAACATTTAATATTGAATCAAGAGTTTGTTCTGGTTTTTTTATTTGTTCACTTTTTTCTTGATGATCAATTGCAACACCATCAAAATGCGAAAAAGATTCTGGCATATATTTATATTAACAAATTAAGAAAATTATAATTTAACTTTATTCTGTAACCTCTTTTTTATCTGTATATCGTGGTACTAAAGTCTCTGGTTCATCAAACCAATCTTTTAAAATATCCCCTACAATTGGTGCGGCTACATCTGATCCTTCTCCTCCTTTCTCTACTAATACAGTTATTGAAATTTGAGGATCATCGGCTGGGGCAAAAGCCGTCAACCAAGCATGACTATCATTACTTCCATCCCCCACTTCTGCTGTCCCAGTTTTGCAAGCAATTTCTGTTTTAAAATTAAACAATGGCCAAGCCGTTCCCCCACTTTTACAAGCCGCCTTCATTCCCTCAATTATTGTTTCCCAATTATCATTTTTAATTTTTAAATTAGTACATTCCACTTTACTATCTTTCAAAACACTCATTTTACACTTAACTCCTTTATTGGCAATAATATTAGTCATTTGATTTACTTGCAATGGTGTTACATCTAAAAATCCCTGTCCTATGGATAAATGATAAGTATCACCCAGATACCAACCTTCTCCTTTAGCCTCTTTTTTCCAACTTTCACTTGGTACTAGTCCTTCTACTTCTCCACTAATCTCTACTCCTGTTTTACTACCATAGCCATATTTTATAGCCCATGTTTTAATTCTATCCAACCCCAATTTTTCTCCCAATCTATAAAAAAAGACATCATTTGATCTTTTTATAGCTGTTACAATATTTAACATTCCGTCAGTTGTTCCACTTTTATTCCACAACCAATTTGCATAAGAATATTCACCTACTTTTATTACTCCAGTATCTTCAAGTAAGGTCGCCTTATCAATTATTCCACTTTCTAAACCAGCTGTAGCCATTACTATTTTAAATACTGATCCCGGATGAAATCTGGCCGCTATTACTCTATTTAATAAAGGAAAATTTTCCTTATCATCTAAATATTCTTTTATTTTTTGATTATCTTGAACATAAGAGAACACATTTGGATCAAAAGCTGGACTAGAAACCAAATTAATTATTTTACCTGTCTTGGGTTCACTTATAATCACAGCTGCTTTTTTACCCTCCAAAAGTTTATAAATTTTATCTTGCCAATAAGCATCAATTGATAAATTTATATCTTTTTTAACCTCTGGTTCTTGTCTTCCCAATTCTCTAATATATTTTCCTAAAGCATCCACCTCTATCAATCTTTTTCCGTCGACTCCTCTAATATTACAATCCCAAAAATCTTCTATTCCTCCTCTACCTACTACTTCATTATTATTTAATTTAATTCCACAACTATTCTCTTTTATATCATAATCATTCACTTTACCCACATATCCTGTTACCATCGACATTGATTCGCCATATAAATATTGTCTTTTAACATCATAAGCCAAATCTTTACCTTCAAATTTATAACCATTAAAATCACCCGAATCTTGATAAATTTTATTACCATTATCAATCTTAAAATATTGATAAACACTTTTAGCTACTACTCGACCTTTTCTGTCTAATATTTGAGCTCTCGGCGCTGGTATAACACTTTCCATTACCTTATTTTCTCTAGCTATTTTTTTATAATAAACCCCTTTAATCACCGCCAACTTAAAAACATTTGCCAATAAAATCATTAGACTTAATATCAAACCGAATTTTAATATCCAATATTTCATTTCAAAATTGAAACTAATCTAATCTGTTTTAATAATTTCTTATTTTCAATTAATCGTCCACAACCTTTAATTATTGCCAAACCAGCATCATCGGCCACCCTAGTACAAATTTTTGTTTCTGCTTCAATTAATTCAGCTAATCCTTTTATTTTTGAACCATTTCCTATTAACACAATCCCTTTTTTCAAAATATCTTCCATTAATTCTGGTGGTGTTTCATCCAAAATAGTCGTCACCAATTTTACTATTTTGCTAATTTCTAAACTAATTGCCTCTCTAATTTCCAATTGACTCATTTTTACGCTTTTTGGCAAACCTGTTTCCAAATCTCTACCTCTAACTAAACATTCATCATTATTTTCAATTTTTATTTTTTCAGCACTATTTAATCCTATTAAAATTCCATATTTCATCCTTACATAATTAACAATACTATTATCCAAATCTGAACCAGCCGTTTTTATTCCTCTACCTACTACTACTCCACCCATCGACACCACACTTACTTCTGTTTTACCTCCACCCACATCAACTACTACTAAACCACTAGAATTATCTATTGGTAAATTTAAACCAATTGCCGCCAAAATAACTTCTTCTACTAAAATCACTTCTCTTGCTCCAGCCGCCATAAAAACTGATTTTACCGCTCTTTTTTGAACCTGATTAATATAACTTGGCACTCCTACTATTACTCGTGGTTTAAAAATTTTTGGATATTTTGATGGAACCTCATAAACTAACTTCAAATAATAAGCTATTAAACTTTCTAATCCTTCTAAATCTGAAATAATTCCATTTTTAATTGGACTAATAACCTCTATTTGTCTTGGTTCTCTATTCCACATCGATTTAGCTTTAAAACCAAAAACAATTGGTCTCTTATTATTAGTTTTTGGGGCTGACAAACCCGTCCATCTTTTTTTCTTCTGACGAGCAATCATTGTTGGCTCATCAACTATTACTCCTCTATCTTTTAAATAAATCAAAGTATTATTACTTCCTAAGTCCACTCCAATATCCCAACTGAACAATTTTACAAAATCACTAATTTTTTCTTTAACTTTAAAAAAACTTCTCACTCTAAAATTATAGCAACTTAAACCTTACTCGGTTACAATAAACTATTCATGAAAATTATTTCTAAAATAATCCGTAGTCTTTATCTAACCCTATTTCTATTCACTCCTCTGCTTTTTACCTTTTTTAACTCCGAACTCTTTGAACTACCAAAAATGTATTTTGTTTATCTAATCACTATTATTATAGTTACCCTTCATCTTATTAATTGGATTCGTAATCAAACTCCCCTTTTTCAAAAAAGTTTTTTAGATATCCCTTTAATCTTATTTTTAATTTCTCAAATTATTTGTACTTTTAATTCAATTGACATTCACACTTCTATTTATGGTTACTATTCCCGACTCAACGGCGGACTTTTATCAATAATTTCTTATCTTCTTCTTTATTGGACTCTCATTCCTTATCTTGACGACAAATTTAAATCAAAAATAATTAATTTTTTCCTATTTTCAGGATTTTTAGTGGCTATATTTGGTATTTTAGAACACTTTGGTATCGATAAAAATCTTTGGGTTCAAGATGTTCAATCTCGAGTTTTCTCTACTTTAGGTCAACCTAATTGGTTAGCTGCTTATTTGGTTATCCTTCTGCCTTTTTCTCTCTATAAATTTTTAGAATCAAAAATTTTTATTTATAAAACATATTTCTTATTTCTTACTTGTTGTTTTTATTTAGGTTTATTATTTACCAAATCAAAATCAGGTATTATTGCTGGTCTTATTTCTCTTGCTATCTTTTTTATATTTAATTTCTTCCAAAATAAAAAATATCGCCAACCATTAATTATTGTTTTTTCACTTCTAATTATTTTTTCTCTACTAATAAATAGTCCTATTAAAGATAAAATCTTCTTTACCCAACCAAATCAGTCAACTGACGGAATAGACGGACAAACTTTCACTCTCAATATCACCCCTTCTGGCGATATTCGTAAAATTGTTTGGAAGGGCAGTTTTGAACTCTTCAAAAAATTCCCTATTTTAGGTACTGGCGTCGAAACTTTTGCCTATTCTTACTATTGGACTCGACCTGTAGAACATAATCTTACTTCAGAATGGGATTTTCTTTACAACAAAGCTCATAACGAATATCTAAATTATCTATCTACTACTGGTCTAATCGGTTTTATCACCTATTTGTTAATTATTATTTTTGTCTCTACTAAATTAATTAAAAATATAATTTCTAAAAAAGATTTACTTTCAGTTGCCATTTTATCCTCCTACATTTCTATTCTCATCACTAATATTGCTGGTTTTTCAGTCGTAGTTGTGTCTCTTTTCTTTTTTATTATTCCTTCTTTTTTAACTACCAATCCTCAAAATAAAACTATTAAAAATCACCATATCCTAACTTTCTTTATTCCGATCTTAATTTTTATTTGTCTCTTTATTAACCAAAAAACAATTTATTTCTACTTGGCTGACATTTTTTATGCTCGATCACAATCTAGTGATGACCATCAACAATATCAAATTGCTTATCAAGAAATTTCCCAAAGTCTTTCTTTTAATCCCAATGAACCAACATTTTTAATTCAAGCCGCTACTTTAGCTGCCAAAATGGCTGTTATTACCAAAGAACAATCCTATATTGACCACGCTATCAATTTTTCTACCAAAGTTATCCAAATCTCCCCCGCTAATATCAATTTTTGGAAAGAACAAGCCCAACTTTATTATTATTTAGCCACTATTGATACTAAATATTTCCAAGAAACTATCCAATCTATGATTCAAGCCATTAAACTTGCCCCTACCGATGCCAAACTTTATTTTTCCCTTGGTCAATTTTTAGAATCAGCCGAATTAATTGAAGAATCAATTCCTTATTATCAAAAAGCTATTGAATTAAAACCTAATTATGATTATGCCTATTTTGCTTTAGGTCAAATTTATTTTAATCAAAAAAAATACGACCTTGCCAAAGAAAATCTTTTATTAGATTTAAAATACGCCCCCACCGACACCAACGCCCAAGATTTGTTGAAGAAAATTAAATAACTTTCTCAATTTTCCACTTCACCATTTCTTTTCCATCCCATTTATAAAATTTTCCACCATCTTTTTTGACATAATCCACAAATAATTTCCCCACCAAATGATCTGATTCGTGTTGCCATACAATCGCCTCAAAACCCTCCAATTCTTTTGTTTTTGTAATAAACTTTTTACCTTTTATTTCCATCCAACTTACCTCTATCTTTAAATATCTTTTAACTGTCCCAAAATAATCAGGAAACGATAAACAACCTTCCAAAAAATCTTCTTTATCCGCCATAGCCTCAGTGACGGCGGACTTTGTCAAAGCAGGCTCTCTTATTATCATCGGATAAACTCTATCACCAAAAATTTTAGTAATTTTTGGATTTATAAACACCTTAACTTTTTTATCACTATCTTTAATTCCAAAAAAACTTCTAGAAATTCCTATTTGTGGCGCTGCCAAACCCGCCGCATTATCCCCTTTCTCTAAAAGATCTTTTAAATCTTTAATCTGTTTTAACAATTTATCATCTATTTTGTCTACATCAACTGCCTTTTGTCTTAAGATTTTATTTGGGTAAATTAAGATTTTACTCATAAGCTATTATAAGCTAAAATTAATCCTATGGTAAACATCGTCTTTTTCGGTTCTTCCGACTACTCTGTCATCATCCTTAAAAAACTTCTAGAAATTAAAGATTTTAATATTTTGGCTGTTTTTACTAAAACTGATAAACCAGTTGGTCGTAAACAAGAGATTATTTCCAATCCAATTGCCGATTTTGCCAAACAAAATAAATTAACTTTATTTCAACCAGAAGAATTTGATCATAAACTTCAATCAACAATTGAAAATCTAAAACCAGATCTTGGTTTAGTTGTCGCTTTTGGCCCTCCTTACTTTACCCAAGAGATGATTGATATTCCCAAATACAAAATTGTTAACATTCATCCTTCTCCTCTCCCTAAATACCGTGGAGCCACCCCAGGACCATGGCAAATCATAAATGGTGAAATTACCAGTGCTGTTACTTTTTTTCAAATTGATGCCCTTCCTGATCACGGCCTTATTATCACTCAATTACCTTTTAAAATTGAAAATAATGAAACTGCCACCAGTTTTTATCAAAAAGCTTTTAATTTAGCCTCCGAACATCTTGAATCAGTTCTCAAATCTTATATTTCCGATCAAACTAATTTAGTTGAACAAGATCACACCCAAAAATCTTATTTCCCTAAATTCACCAAAGAATCTGCTCAAATAGATTGGAATTGGGATTCTGACAAAATAAACCGCTTTGTTCGTGCCCTTAATCCTTGGCCAATTGCCTGGACTTATGTCACTAATAATCAAAATCAAAAATCTAAAATGAAAATATTTAGTATTAATATTGAACCTATCGAAGTCCAAATTGAAGGCAAAAAAATCACCAAATGGTCAGAAATCTCAAAATATTACACCATAAATAAAACCTAAGGATAGGTAATTATTTACATTTATTCTCAATATTTTTTCAAATTTTCAAAAAACCAATCAATAAATTTAAACTGTTATAAGGCAAAATTTAAAACACATTTTCAAATTCATTGGAAAATTTCATCATTAATGAATTACCTTTTTTATCTTACTTTAGGGCTTTTCTAAAAATCAAATTTTATTTTTTTTAAAAAATATTTTTAAGTCAATTCATTTTTAACCTAAAAATAGGTTATTTTTCAAAAAAAATTCTCAAAATTAAATTAAAATTAATTTTAAAAAACTTATTTTATTCCCTAAAATAGGCATTTCATTTTTTGACATTTTTATTAAAACCTTTTTAATTATATTAAAGGAGGTAAAAAAACATGCCAGTCAAAAAAAAGAAAGCTACTAAAAAAGTAGCTAAGAAAAAAGTAGTCAAGAAAGTAGCTAAAAAGAAAGTAGCTAAGAAAAAAGTTGCTAAAAAAGCAGCTAAAAAAACCGTCAAAAAAGCTAAAAAAAGATAATGACGTGAATAAATTCGTTTCAAAAAACGGTACTTAATTAAGTGCCGTTTTTTGCTCTTTTGTTTCTTTAGTCTCTTTTTTAAGTCTTTTTATACACTTGGTACAAAAAACACCACTAATTTTTTCTTCACCAACAGATAGACTAATTTTTTGAATATTAGCCTTAAATGTTCTTGGTGTTCGATTTTGAGCGTGGGATCGAATTCGACCGATTCGAGTTCCTTTACCGCATAGACTACATGTTCTCATAGTAAGGTATAATATCAAAACCAACTATTTTTTGAAACATGGAAAATATTTTCTCTTTAATTATCTCTATTGTTTGTCTTATCATTGCTATCACTATTCACGAATTCTCTCATGCTTTGATAGCTGATCGACTTGGTGACCCAACCCCACGTTCTCAAGGTCGTTTAACTCTAAATCCATTAAAACATCTCGACCTAATTGGTACTATTATGTTGTTTTTGGTTCATTTTGGTTGGGGAAAACCAGTTCAAATTGATCCTTATAATCTAAAAAATCCTAAAAGGGATGAAATTTTAATTTCTGTAGCTGGTCCAGCCAGTAATTTACTTTTAGCTACTATTTTATCTATAATAATTCGCTTTATTCCTCTAAACATCTTAATTATCTTTTTACTTTCCAGCATAATTCAACTTAATGTTTTATTAGCTATATTTAATTTAATCCCAATTCCCCCACTTGATGGTTCAAAAATACTTTTAAATCTACTCCCAAACAATATTTCAGAACAATGGCAAGAAGCTTTTAATCAGTATGGTTTTATTTTATTAATAATTTTCCTTTTTCTCCCAATCATTAATGGAGCAACTTTAATCAGTACTATATTAACTCCAATTATGGAATTTATACTTAATTTTCTTCTTGGATAAAACCTATTTAATCTTTTTATTCAATTCCTCAACCAATTTATTTATTTGTTTTTCATCCATTCCATGGACCATAGCTCCTTGTTCTAGACTTTCCATTCCTGCTGCCATACAACCAATACAATGAAAATTGTAATCTTCTACTAAAATCTTAGCTAATTTTGGATATTTTTCTACTAAATCAGCAATTAAAATATCTTTGTTTATTTTTTGTTTCATAGAGTAATTATACCTCAACAAAATCCCTCTCGGCTACGCCGCTTCTCCCTTTGACAAAAGGGAGACTTTAATTCATACCCCTCCTTTCGTCAAAGGAGGGGTTAGGGGTAGATTTTGATCCTTAAAAAATGTTAGACTTAGTTGTCCTATCAAAAGCGTATCTTTAAGAAGGTGTTTTTTCTAACTAAACTTCTTAAATGGGAAATCTGTGTTCGTTTGGATTCGTCTAAATAAACCAATTTTCCGCCACGTCTTTTATGTGTGGAGAAGCCACTATTAAAGTAAACTTTTGGTGGGACTTTTTTTTAACTCTCTTTTTTAATTAATTCCAATATTTTAGGTAAACTTTTTTGGTTTAATTCGGCTTCTTTTTTAATATTTTCCAAAAATTTATTTTGATAAATCTTTGGATCTTTTAAATATTTAAACAAAAAATTTACAAGCTCTTCATTTTTTTCTTTTACCCATCCCAAATTTTTCTTTTTAATTAAATCAATATTGCCATCTTCTTGTCCTCCAATATGAGTAATCGCCACAAATGGTTTTTGACAAGCCATAACATCAAACAAAAAATTTGGACCAGCTTTTCCAAAAACCATATCACAAGCTGATAATACTTCCGCTATATTTTCAATCCAACCTAAATGTTTTATTTGAACTAAATCATCTTTTCTCAATTGTCTAAACATTTTAATATATTGATTAACCAAGTTATAAACCAACTTATCCGTACCTGTGTTAAAAACAAAACCAACTTTTGTTTTTAAAGAAAATAAAATTGGTAGTAATTTTGTTATTGAATTAGTTCCTAAACTTCCTCCACCAACAAAAATTATCGGTCTATCATCATTAAAACCTAAATTTTTTCTAATTTTATTTCGATCATATTTTTGATACATTTCTGGTCTTACCCACCAGCCAGTCTGAACAATATTTTCTATTTTTATTCCCGCATTAAGAGCCTCTTGTTGTCCTATTTCATCATAAACTAAAAAAAGATCAACTCCTTTAACAAACATAATTGGATTTATTGTCCAAGGATCAGTGGCTACAGTCCATAATTTAAATTTTTGTCCAGTTTCTTCTCTCCATCTAGCTAAAGAGTGAGTATGAAAAAAATAAGCCGAAATTATTAAATCTGGTTTTATTCTTTCTACTTCTTTTTTAATTAATGGCAAATTAACTTCTGATGATTTTTCAATTAAATCTTTAACTATCTGATTTCGGGAAATTTTATGAGCTAATCTATTTGATGCTGGTAAATATCTATAAGTAAACACATATAAATCCCCTGCTGGTCCAGTTTTAGATTTTATTTCAGCATAATAAATTTCAAAATCTTCATTTTTATTTTCTTTAAGATAATTAAAAATAGCCTTAGCAATTGATCTGTGCCCCCAAGGCATGTGATCAGTTAAAACTAAAATTTTCTTTTTGGTCATTTCTTATTTTACCTTAAATGATTTCTTTTATTTCTACCATTCCCTTTATTAAGATTTTTATAAGTTGATGTCAAACTATGACAATTTGGACATAAAAGTCTTAAATTATTGATTCCATTATTTTTATAACTTCCATCAATATGGTCTACTTCTAAAGGAATTTTACCAGTCGTCTGATTTATTTCTCCCCATCCACACAAGCAACATTTATTATTATATTTTTTAAATAAATATTTTCTCGCCCACGGTCTTAGTAAACCATTTGTATTCATTGGATTATCATCACCTCTTAGCCATTTTTCTATCTCTAGTTTTGTCTGATATTCATGTTGGCAACTCAGACTACAATATTTTCCAAAACTCGAGTAATGACAGTAAAATTCTTTACCACAAGACAAACAAAAACTGGGTTTTTTTCTTCTAGACATATAAAAATCAACTATATAAGTATATAGTTATTCTACCATTTTATTTTGATATAATTCCTTATCTATGCCCGAATAGCTCAGTTGGTAGAGCATTCCTCTTGTAAAGGAAAGGTCGTGAGTTCAAATCCCACTTCGGGCTCATTTTCTATAGTTTTTTGATACAATACAAAAGTATTAATTATGCCCGGACCTGCCTGCCGGCAGGCAGGTAGCTCAGTAGAGCATTGCACTTTTATATAATGCCCGGATAGCTCAGTTGGTAGAGCATCCCCTTGGTAAGGGGAAGGTCTTGGATCCGAGTTCCAATCCGGGCTCATTTTAAAAGGAGGGGTGCTCCGAATGGTAAGGAACTTGTTTTGAAAACAAGCGCCAGTAATGGCATGTAGGTTCGACTCCTATCCCCTCCGCCAGTTGAAAATGCCTTGGTTTTCCTAATATTCTGTATCGTTTAAATAATATTAAGTATAAATTTCAATAGAAATTGACAATAATACAACCCTACTACTATGAAGACAAAGGCTATTGTTTTACGAACTATTGCTTCAAATTTTTGAATTTTATTAAAAACAACACTTATTTTTTTAACACTAAAAGCAATTAAAAAAGAAAACAAAATTACTGGTAGTCCAGTTCCTAAAGCGAAAAGTGGTGGTAATAAAAGACTTCCAGAAGATTTAATAACCATAGGAATCAAAATGCCAAAAAACAAAACACCGCTATAAGGACAAAAAGCCAAGGCAAAAAGCATTCCTAAAAGAAGTGAGCCGATATAACCTTTTTTGGCTAACCAAAGTTTGATTTGATCAATCTTTGGATTGCTGGTTTTAAGGTTAATTTTAATAAAATCAGCCATTATTAAGCCAATTATAATTAAAATTGGACCAAAGACCTTGTCACCCCAACCTTGAAAAATGGAAGAAATGGAAAAAGACGACAAACCAAAATAAATGAGAGTGGCCAGTAAGGTATAACTTATTCCCCTGCCTAAGGTATAAAAAATACCATTTAATAAAGTTTGTTTAGAGCTTTTAATATCTTTGGAAATAAAAGCAATGGCGGTGATATTAGTGGCCAAAGGGCAAGGACTAATTGAGGTCATAACACCAATTAAAAAAGCAGATAAAAGTGGGATATTGTAGGTGTCAATTAAATAATTTAGCATTCCATAGTTTATAGTAACTTTTTAATTTTAGCTTCAAAATATGATTTGAATTGAGCTTCATTTGTAACTAAACGCCAAACAGTCACATCTTCTTCATGGTTTTCTTTATCATCTTTGATGGTATTAACATAAAGAGCAGAACCAGCAACTCCATAATCTTTGGCTAATTTTTGATTTTCAGATAAATCAATATTAACTTCTTTGAAAATAATTTTTCCCGAAGCAAATTCATTGGCAAATTTTTGGGTAATAACTTCTTGAGTATATTGCCCAACATTAATACAAGAAAGACATCTTTGGGTAGCGTGAAAAGCAAAAACTTCAATTTTTTCTGAACCAGATGGTAAAGAAGTATTTACTGTTGGAATTGGTCTTGGTTCAATATAAATTACTTTTTCTTTTGGTTCAAAGGGTTTGAAAATGACCAAAGCAAAAATTAAAATAATAAAAATTGGAATAATAATAAAAAGTTTTTTCATTTTATTGGAGATAATTAAATAAATAACCAATTAACATAATACCGATACTGGTAATTCCAAAGAAAGCGACTAATAGCTGCCATTTCATGGCTTTTTTAAGAATTAAAGCCTCTGGCAAAGAGAGTACTACTGTTGCTGTCATAAAAGCTAGAGCAGTCCCTATTGGTACGCCTTTATTGATGAGGGCTTCAATAATTGGAAGAACTGAAACTGAGTTAGCATAGAGTGGAACTCCTAAAATAGTAGCGATTGGAACTACCCACCAAGCTTTAATACTCAAGTAAGATTCAATTAAGGTTTGCGGGACAAAACCATGAATAATGGCTCCAAGACCAACACCTAATAAAACATATGGAAAGATACTTTTAGTAATTTTGAAACCATCAACCCACCAATAAGAAATAAGTTTTTTGAATCTTATTTTTTCTCCCCCATTTTCAGCCTCAACATTGGAACGAGATTTATATTTTAATAATTGTTGATTAACATATTTTTCTAAATGCAATTTTTGGATAATCATGCCACCAATAACAGCCACAATAATTCCGGCAAGATTATAAATTAGGGTAGTCTTTAATCCAAAAAGAGCAGGAAATAAAATGAGTGATGATTCATTAACCAAAGGTGAAGCAATCAAAAAAGCAAAGGTAACACCAAGTGGAATTCCGGCACTTAAAAAACCAATGAATAAGGGAATTGAAGAGCAAGAACAAAAGGGAGTGACTACTCCAAGAAGTGCGGCAAATAAATAATCCAATCCATACCAGCGTCCTTTGGTTAATAAATCCCTGACCTTATTTGTCGGAAAATAATAACGAGTAATTGCCATTAAATAATTAATGAAGACCAAAAGAATGCCAATTTTAATAGTGTCGTAGATGAAAAAATTTAGAGCACTACCAAGATAAGATTCTTTGGCTAAAGATAACCAATTATTGGTGACAATATTGGCTAGTAATTGAACAGGATAAAAAATGTCCATAATATTTTATTAACAATTACCTCCACAAGAACAGGTTTTTTCTTCTGTATCAGTTGGCTTACATTTAATATCACAAGCATTTTTATCAACACAACAACCTTGATTATTTTTAATAACATCCTTAATCTTCTCTATATTTCCAGAACCATTCATAGCTAATTTACCATCAATTACTAAAACTGGTGATTGCATAATTCCCATTTCAATAAGTTTAGTAATATCAGTTATATACTCAACTTCTGCCTCTACACCTAATTCTGCAACAGCAGTTTTGGTTAATTCATAAAGATTTTTACAGGTTGGACAACCTGAACCTATTACTTGGATTTTCATATTTGGTTTTGATTTAGAATTTATAATATTAAGAATTGCAGTTTTAATTAAGTCGGTTGGAATATCTTCAAAAATGGTTTCACCCTGATTAATAGTTCGGCAATGACAATCTGAAGAATTATCAGTTAAGTCAGTACAGGAACTACAAAAATTTTTTCCAACTTTAGTATTGGGAATTAAATCTTCTAAAAGTTTTCCGTTAATGATTATTTGATTTGATTCAGACATTCTATCTTCAGTCAATTTAGTTTCAATAAATTCAATATTAAAGTCTTTTTGAAGATCTTTGATTACTGTTTGAAGATTATTGCCAGTTTGGGAACAACGATCACAAGTAGCTCCATTTTTATCAAAATGTTTCCATTCAATAATAATTTTATTCATAATTAGATTTGAAAAAGTAAATTAGTAATTCTTTTACCTTCGTCAGTTAAAGAATAATGAACCCAATTACCCTCTTTTCTATCAGAAACTAAATTGACATCTTTTAAATCCCTAAGATGATGGGAAATTAAACTTTGAGATAAATTTGTTTCTTTCATTAATTCACAAACACAATGTTCATCTTTTTGAAGAATACATAAAATTTTAAGACGGCTATTATCAGAAACCAATTTTAGTAAAGCAAATAGGTCTGTTACATTTTTCTTTTTATTAGACGAACAACAACTATATGAATTCATATTCATATAATATTACTACAGTATTTTTATGTCAATTGTTTATTTACAAAACAGTTTTTAACAATATTAATAATTCACCACTCTGATATATCCTAATTTTCAGCTTGATTCTCGTAATAATCATCCCACTGATCTAAAGTTACAATTTCATATCCCTTACTTTGAATATTAGTAATCATATTATCAACAGCACTCCAAGTTCCTCCATGAGCTAAAAATATAGCTCCATTTTTTGTATGATTAGCATAATATTGAGCTTTTGTTAAACCTTTTGGATTATTTTCTGGCATCATTGACCAACAATCCTCAGCTGTCCAATAAAAAGTATATTTATATCCTAATTCCCCTAATACTTTTAATAATCTTTCAGTTTTATTTCCGCCTGGAGTTCTAAAATAAGGAGTTTCTTCTTTATATTTGTTTAAATATTCTTGTCCTAAAACTTCAACTACTGCTTCTTCCCAACCTAGAATATCTTCTTTTATCGCTTCTTCGGATTTACTTCCTAAACTCATATCATGTTT
>Ga0172381_10001715_pt1 | contig 25091 bp, 31 predicted proteins | sample Leawel6488metaG_FD_119754 | JGI IMG/M metagenome (GOLD analysis project Ga0172381, IMG submission 119754) | Leachate microbial communities from a municipal landfill in Southern Ontario, Canada - Leachate well 64-88 metaG | ecosystem: Engineered > Solid waste > Landfill > Unclassified | place... | reverse complement strand
TGTCCGTATTTGGTTGCGTTGCCGTGTTCGCACTCATCCTTTTTGCCATTGCTGAGGTTGTCGATCGGCTGGATTTAATCGCGCAGGGAATGGGTAAAACAAAGCCTACAAAAGTAGAATACCCCGACGCGCCATCGAACCCATGACCTGCCGTAAGTGTTCCGCCGATCTTCCACAGGGCGCCTTATACTGCCACCTGTGCGGGGCAAAGCAGCAGCCCGATAAACAGCGCAGGCGTACCCGCGCCAACGGCATGGGCACGGCGTACCGGCGCGGCAGGACGTGGACGGCAAAGGTAACGATTGGGCAGCACATCAACAAAAAGGGCAAGCTGGTTTACGATTCGGACACGGAAGGCGGCTTTAAGACAAAAAAAGAAGCGCTGGAATATTGTCCAACGCTTAGCGAAAAACATAAAAATGGCGTGAAGCTGAACCGCGACGCAAAGACCTTCGAGCATTATTGGGAGCTTTACAGCAAAAACAAAATGCAGAAGCTGTCCGGGTCGAAGAAATGCGCGTACCGGATTGCGTATGAAAAGCTGTCCACTGTTTCCGACTTGCCCGTAAAAGATACCGACATCGGCACGTTGCAGAACGTTGTCAACGATAAGGCGCCAACGTATTATCCTGCGCGTGACATGAAATCGGTTTTGTCCCACCTGTACAAGCTGGCCATTGGCGATGGCGTAGCGAAAACAAACCTTGCAACACTAATCGACCTGCCGGAACTTGACGAAGAAGAAGGTGAACCGTTCAGCGCAGAAGAGATCGCAACATTCTGGAAAGGTTACGCAGACGGAAACGCCTTTATTGGATATATCCTGCTGATGATATATTCCGGCATGATGCCGGGGGAGCTGTTAAAATGTAAAAAAGATATGATAAATTGGGGCAAGCTTGAGATTTTCGGGTGCGGCCTGAAAACTAAGGAAAGAAAAAAGAAGCCGATTGTGATCGCAGATTTCATGGAGCCGGTTGTCCGCGCGCTTTGCGATTTTTCTGCAGGCGTGAAGTTGGTAACGATGAATAGTGATAACTTTTACATCCTGTATCATGAAACGCTTCAGGGGTTGGGCGTCCGAGACTTGACCCCGTATAGCTGCCGCCATACGACCGCAACCGCCCTGGCTTTAGGTCAGAGGGTAGCGCCGGCCACTATCGCAAAGGTTTTGCGGCAGAAAAATTTAAAGATGCAGGAGCACTACATCCACCCCGATATGGACGATGCACACGCGGCTGTAAACGGCTTAAATCCATGAAATGTTGACAGTAGTGTATACAGTAGAAAAACTTTTATCCAATTCGTACACATTAATTCGCCGCACATACACCACCGCATGCTTCCTACCTGCCTGGCAAAGCGTATAAAAAAGGCCCTGAATTCCTCACATTTTGAAGAAATCAGGGTCTTTTCTTTTGATTTGGCGGAGAAGGAGAGATTTGAACTCTCGCTGCGCTTATCGCGCACTACTCCCTTAGCAGGGGAGGTAAAATGACGCTATTGCTTACTATTTTAGCGATTTGTATATAGTGTGTCGATAGTAAAAAAATAAGCCCCGGATTGCTCCGGGGCATCGCATTCATGACAGCTTCTTCTCAACAAGGGCGCACACGGCGATCTCCGCCTCCTGCGCCTCCCTGCGCAGCTTGGCGATCAGATCGGCGGGAAGATACAGCTTAATATATTCTTTGCCGTCCTCCTCAACTATTTCTCCAAATATAGCTTCGTATTCGTCGGCGGTCAGATGTTCTTCTGCCCACGCCTTGGCCGCCTGATAGGACAGCGGGATGATCTTCTTCCCGCCGGACCAGTTGTTCTGCTCGACCTGTTTTGCATACCGGGTCATGGGGCCGCCGACGCCAAACAGGAAAAACTCGCCTGTTTTCTTCAGGAACAGGTCTTCCTCGAAGTGGTTAAAATCGCTGCCCGATCCGGGGCTGGAGTAGGAAGCGACCTTCTTCGCGGTGTCGGTGTCGTAAACTTTACCCTCGATGATCTTTTTCATGTTGTTCCTTTCTTCCGGATACAATGCCTCCGGCGGGGCGCTGTGCTGTTATTCTTTGCTATCTTCCTTCGCTTCAGCGATTACGGCGTCATATTCGGCCAGTTTGTCGGCCAGCTCATCGGGGTCAAAATACTCGCAATCACCATCTGTTATCCACGCTGCTGCAACGGGGGTTCCGTTGACTTTTGCGACGGCCATTCCGTACGGGCTGCCGTCCTGGTTGTTTTCGCGTGCCCACGCGATTTCGCCATTGTTCTGGTAGATCGCCTGAAAAATGCTTTCAAATTTCGATTCCATACTGTCCTCCTTGGCCCGGCGGCTTATTCCGCCCGCGGCTGCCGGGGATTGACCGCCCCGGCACGGCTCTGGTTTTCAGTCTATCGACTTTGTTGCGGCTTCGGTCCATTCTGCTTCCATCTGGGCAATCGCTTCGGTGTAATCTTTTCCGTCCATGATGGCTTCCATTGCGCGGCGGCCAGCGGCTGATTTCATGTAGTTCGACGCCATGATGTAGTTTTCGGCCTGTACATACGCGGCACCGACCGGATTAGCAGACAGGACATCGGCTGTTTTGATGGTTGGCATTGCGACGGTCGCGGTGTAGGTTTCGGATTCTTCGGCCCTTTTCTGATCCTGGCGGTACTTGTCCCACATGGCAGCTACGCGGTGGATTTCGGTTACGCCCATTTTGTCCAGCTTTTCGATGTATACGCGGGTGGCTTCCTTCTTTTCCGCTTCGACGCCCTGCAGGTACTTTATGATTTCAGGCTTGCGGGCTTTGATTTCCGGCACCAGGTTTCCAGCATTTACTACGCGCAGGTTCTCGCCATACAGGCTGATTCCGCATTTTTCGACCAATTCTTTCGCTGTCATTTTATTATCCTCCTATTTTTTGTGGCTTCTCGGCCCTCCATCCTGCCCCACGGATGGGGCAGAACGCGGGGTTGATTATTCGGCTTTTTGTTTCAGTTAGTTGAAGATCGAAGCAAGAGTTCCATAATACGTGCTGATAATCGCGTTGCTGTACGTTCTGAAAACGCTTGGCTTATATTCGCTTCCGTCCTGATTGACAACCTGACGATACTGGTTGATGAGTCCCCGTGCGATCGAGAATTCTGTGGTCGTGCATTGATAGATTGTAGCGCAGTCGAGAACTGACCACCCGATTGCATCGCATTCCGAGAACTCCCGCTTCGTTGTAATTCCGCGCTTTTCTGTGTACGCTGTCATTATTTATTCTCCTATATTTTTTTCTGTGCTCTGCTCGGCCCTGATATCCAGGGCTGAAAACAACACAGGCTCTTCTTTCTTCCTTTGATTCCTGCCCCCTTCTGGCTGCGGCTGTCGCGGTTCCTTCTGCGCTCCTTCCGTCCGGGGGCTGTCTGTTCTGATCGGCTTTTGATTTTCAAGGTTCCCGGTCGGGCTGCTATCTCCCTTCCATGACTATAGTATAGCATATACATAGTACCATGTCAACACTTTTATAGACATATTTTAAAAATATTTTAAATATTTTTGCAAATAAAAAACAGCCCCGACCGGAAGAACCGGACGGGGCTGTATCATTATATTTAGTTTGTGTAGTTTAAAAGTTAGTTTTGTCGGTCGGGTTGTTAAGCACGCCAAAGGTCACGAAAAGCTGCAGCGCAGCCGCGATCAGCTGATTGATCACATCCGATTTTGCTACATCGATTACCCCAACCAGGACCAGGATGGACAGGATCTGCGCCGCCACGGACGCCCAGAAAACGATTGATTTAAATCTGTTTTGCATTTACTTTCTCCTATTCTTTCTTCGCCAAATGTTCTTTTAGATTTTTGTATGCAACGGTAACTTCCCCGTTGCAGTGCAGCTGTTTTAACCCGTCGAGCACAGCCAACTGTGACAGCACCAGCTGCGAGATATCGTCATGCTGCCGTTTCGCGCAGGATTCCAGCGTTTCGATGCGGTGCGCCTGTGTTCGGGATTTCCACCCAATGCGGAAAATTGTTACTACACCACCGATTATCACCACCGTTACCAACCACCACAGGTCTTTTATGTCTGCTATCGTCATGTCTGCGCCTCGATTCAGTTATTTTTTGTATGCGGTTTTAAGGGCATTTAAGGCCGCTTGCAGGGCTGTCAGCGCGTCCTGCGCATTCGTCCACAGTGCTGCCGCGTCAACGGCAGGAGTAGGCGTGGCGGTGTATACCGTGGGCGATAGGTATTTGCTGTCAGCCCAGCCCTGTAGCCCGCCGTACCCGCACCAAACAAACACCGTGCCGTCGGGCGCTATGCGGCGGTCGTTATACACGTCCACAGTAACCCCCTGCGGCGCGGCGATGACCTTTCCAGATTTACCCACATCCGCCCACAAAAACAGCCCAGCCGGTTTTGCCGTCTGGATCGTGGCCGTTCCGATTTTCGTGTATGCCATGGGTTCAGCCTCGCTTTCTTTCCCGATCATCTCCGCGACACGGGCGCGGAATCGGTTCATGTCATCCCCGTATAGTCTCATCCATGCGTCCGCGTCGTTGTGGTTGGATGCGTGTCCGGCTTTGTGCGCTTCCTGGTGGCTGCAGATTGCGTCCGTACCCCATCCAAACCGTTTGCACAGGTAGGCGCAGTATTCACCGGCCACAAGGATCGCCTGCCAGTAGTAGCCCTCATCCGCGTCTGGGCCTTGACAGATCTCAAACTGGATCCGGGCCTGTGGGTCGTAATTATAAGATACGCTTTTGGGCTGTCCTTTGGGCGCACCGCATCCCCAACAGGCATACTCATACGGTAGTGTCTGCGCAACGATTACTTTTTTGTCTTTATCCCACCCGATAAAGGCGTGAACGCAGGTCGTCGCTTCCGGTCGGTTGTTTGTGTTTCCGATTGTATTTACTCCCAGCGCTTCCGGGCTGTCCACAAACCGATGCAACCAGCGGTTATGGACGGCGGTGGAGTGGACGACAATGCCGCGCGGGGTAGCGGGCTGGGCCTTGATATAACATCGATTTTTTGTCTGGTACGCTTGCAAGATGGTCATTTCACATTTCTCCCTGAAATCCGATTTCTTCTGGCCTTTCGACCGCCTTGTATGTCGCGGTGATCGTGTCGCCTGTATCGACAACCGTGTCCAGTGCCATGGATTGCGTTGCCGCGTCGAATTCCGGTCTGATTTCTGTCAGCGGTTTCCATCCCTCCGCGAGAAGAACCGCGTCGGGAAGCAAGTGGTAGTTCGACACTGTTCTTCCGTCCATCAATATGCCGCTGTCTGGAAGCGTTAATTCCGCAATTCCGTCAATTATTCTTGCCATCATATTTTTACACCACCGTCATGTTTGTTACCGTCCAGCCTAACCCGCCGCTTCCAACCGCGATTGTTAGGTTAGTGTATGCCGCGTTCGACGCGGCGGTGCGCGTTTTCCCGACCGCTGTGAATGTTTTCCCGGTTTTGTTGATCGCGATTGCGGCGGTATTGTATGCGATTAGGGTTGCATCCATATCCGCAGCCGATAGCCCCGTGTCGGTTAATATTGTTATGTTGGGTACGCCGTTCCCGACGGGGGTATAAGCACCTGTCACCGACGTGCATTCGGTTAAATCAAGAATATTCGTCAGCTTGCCCTGTAGGTCTGCAAGCGATCCAGTGACCAGCGAGCAGCCGGCCAAATATAGGGAATTCGTCAGCTTGCCCTGCAGATCGGAAAGCGATCCAGTGACCAGCGAGCAGCCGGAAAGGCTGAGGGTGGACGTCATGCGGCCCTGCAGATCGGAAAGCGATCCAGTGACCAGCGAGCAGTTGGTCAAATTGAGGGTGGACGTCATGCGGCCCTGCAGATCGGAAAGCGATCCAGTGACCAGCGAGCAGAAGTACAGGCTGATGGCGTAAGCCAGCTTGCGACGGAAATCCGCGAGCGACATACGCACTCGTGCGCCGCTATCGTTTGCGTTAAACGTATAGTTCCCTGCCCACCTATCGCAGCACAGCGTTATCACGCCGCCGCCAGCCGGAATCGTAACATCCGGTTTTTCTGCGGTACTGGCTTCAATGGGCGTAACCCCGTCCGCATACAGCACCGTACCGGCTGGGAATTGCCACAGCCGGTTTGTCGCGTTATTCCACGAGCAGTTGACACGACCAGCTGCTACAGGGATGCGGATGAAATTGTAATCACCTGGCAGCATGGTTACATTATGCAGCATATTACCACCCGCCTACACATGTGCCCTGCCATGTCGCGCCGCCGTCATCTGTAAAAAACGATAGGCGATACGTTTTGCCGGAAGTCAGCGAAGGAGCAGCACCGGACAGCCACGACGTGGTTGATCCCGCTTTCATCGTCCATGTAATCGCTGCGGCATTTGTATAAAGCAGTTTCATGAAAATCTCCGAGCTCCCGGACGGAACGTTTGAAACCGTTACGCCTTTTGCGTCCGCGTCCGCTGTGGTGATCGCAACTTTGACATACCGATGGCTTGCCATGTCGATTGGATAAACGTCCGATCCGTTGTCAGCGACGGAAACGTAATCCAGGAATCGCGCGATTGCAGCGTTTATGTCGGTCAAGTCTGTCCCCACCGGCGCTTCCACCCAGTGCGCGGCGTTCCACGCACCGGAAGTTGCGGTGATGCAGCGGTACAGGACGCCCAAATAGGTGCGGTAATCGCCAACAGCGGCACCGGCGGCGGTGTAGGCGGGAGCAAGGTTGGTCAGGTCGGATTTGGAGGCGTTGACGCCTGCGACCTGCGTGTCGGTATAGGCCCGCATTTCATGATACGGTTTCATGTTGTTAGCCATTACGTTACCTCCGCGCCTGTGCTGTCGTGCCATTTTTCGTCAGTGTCATAAAACACATGGATGGCCCCGGAATCGGTCGGGGAAAAATACCACAGGCGGTTCCATGCGATGGTGCCCGGCTGCACGTCCGTGTATTTCGCCAGTTCAGCCGCCAAATTTACCGCCGTAATCGTCGGCCCCAGCAGGATGTCGGAATCAACGCCCTGAGACAGCGCGGATTGTCCGCGCCGGATTTCTTTTGATGTATCAGCCATACTTACCTCCTAAATTACTATTTTCCGGTAAACCCCGCACGGGTAGACACCTGTGACGCTGCCCGCCGCGATGTCCTCGCAGACAACGCTAAGCGGTTGCCCGCTGTTCACGGCCAGATACAGTTTGTTTCCGTCCGCCTCCAGTACGATCCGGCACCACACGGACGTAGCATTGCCCAGCCACGCTGCATCGGTTAGTGTGTGCGTATACCAGCCGGACGCGGAAAAACCATAGGTGCCCATGTTGATGGTTGTTCCGCCGCTTGACGCTGCGAGATAGACGGTCACGTCGTATTCGTTTGTATTGCTGTCGCTGTGGAAGATCGGAATATTGACGGTATATTTATAGGTTCCTTCACCAGCGCCAAGCGCGATTCCGGTCAACTCGTGGTTGCTGACAGTTGAAAACAGATGCGACGATAGCGCCGCTTTTGTCCAATTTCCGCTTTTGCTGACCGACGTATCTGGCTTGATCCACAGGTCGCCGTCTTCCATACCGGCCGGTTCCGACGTGCTCACCCACACGCGCCCGCTGCCCGCCCCGCCGTGCAGGATCGGTTCGTTGTTGATCGTCGCGTCGTTGCCGCTTCCGGTGGACATGGCGATCTTACCGCCTGCGTCCAGAATCAGGTCGCCGCCGGTTTTAACCTGTATACCAGCTTCGCTAATGTACACACCGGGATTGTGGCATTCACCGATCGCTTCCGTCCATGCAGTGTTCTTGTTTCCGATTTCTAATTTTACTTTTTCCCAATAGATGTAAAAACCCGCAGCCGCAACAGCTTGAACCACGATCATCGCGCAATTTGCAAGCGTGGTGAATGATGCGAACTTTTCCGCATTTGGTGCCGCAGATGTAATCGGGATATAGTGTGATGCTAATGCGCTGCTTCCGGAATCATACTCGATTGCGCAGACATACGCGTGTTGTGCGAAAGTGTCCGAGCTTGACACTAAATAATTTACAGAAAGAACATATTCGCTTAATTCTTGCGCCACAACAGATTGCAAAACATATGCGTATCCGCTTTCAAGTCCAACCGCATATAGCAACATAGTGTTTGCAGATGTCCCGTTTGCACCGAGATAATATGCGCTTCCGGCAGGAAATGAATACGTCCAGTGCAGCGCGTCAAAAAGATACGTGCTTTTCAGTAGGTTCACGCCGCCAAGTATCAGGTTTGCGTTCGCCGTGTCCTCAATCTCGATTTTGGCGGCCGCCGCAAGCTGCGTGGATCCAATCGTTCCGTCCGCGACTTTCCCGGCAGTAACGGCTTTATCGCCCAGCCTGCTTCCATCCACGCCGCCCAGCGCGATCTTCCGTCCGCTCAGCGACCCGTTGGGCAGCATGTACGCACCAACGGATCCAATCGTGCGCCTTGCGTTTGTAACGCCGACTGTCATGCCGGTGTATCGTTTACGCAGCGCGTCGTATTCGTAGGCTGTTACTTCTGCATCCAGTTCGATTCCGTGCAGGTTGTCTATGACCGTGACAATGTCGCCCAAATACAGCCGGTCGAGCGCTTTATATTGCGCGTACTCATCCGTGTCGCCCAGCTGTAAAAAGTCCACAGTTACGGTCATTTCAGGCAGATCGATACCCGCCTCAAAGTCTGCTTCCGCCAATTCTTCCAGCTTTGCAAGCGCCTGCGCCTCCGTCATGGTGTCGGATACTTTGGCTTCCGGGTACTCCCTCACCGCTGCCCGGATCATGGTCGCCTCGCTGTTTCGCGGGCTGTCAATATAGGTGGGGGTTAACAGCAGCTTTGCGCCGTCCGCTGTCTGACCGACCGGCACGATGCGGTTAACAATGCCGTCCTCGTTGATATCCAGCGTCACACCAATCAAATTCGCGCCGTAAGTAATCGGTGCTCTGGATTTCGTGGATCGGGTCAGCAGGTAGGCCGTGTAGTTGTCGCGCACCATGCGTAGGTTTGCCAGATTCAAAACGCCGTCATCCGGATCCATCAGAGCTTCGACTGCTCCGCGCAGGGACCAATCCCCGGTAATTGTGGCGGTTGAATTGGTCTTAAACTCAAATCCGTGGTCTGTCTGCGTTCCGGCCGCCTGTATCGCGGCCAGCGCCTGAGCAACCGTGCCGCCTTCGACTTTACAGCTGATTAACGCAACGCCTAAAAGGTCATAAAAGATATGCCGCGCCCATGCGCGAACGGTCAGGCTGTTTGTATCTTTTTCCACGCGGTAGATGCGAAATAGCTGATCGCGGACCTGCCCGGCCTGGATTTCCTCAGCCGGTACACCCGGGATCGTGTGATCCAGCGTGATATGCGCTGTCGGTACGTAGCCGGTAACGCCATCTTCCGTAATGATCTGACTGTATGCGCCGCTGGTCTTGATGATCGTCACATCATCTCCGGCCTTGATTGCGGCCAGAACGCGATTGCCGTTCGGTTTCCACTTCGTTGTTCCCGTCCAGTATTCGTCGCGGTCGTAAACGTAATGCGGCTTCAGGTAGGCGGTCGGGTAGGGTGTCGGCTCCATTATTTCAACGGTAGACCCCAGTGACGTGGATGCCTTCGAGTACACCTTCGTGTCCTGATTGGCTTTCCACACCTCGCGGGATGACACCGCTTCCAGTTGGATTTCAGGCGTTGTCTGCGCGGGAGCCGGGACTTTCAATACGCGTCCGGATTTCAGCAGGTCATATTTTAAGTCCTCATCCATCGGGTGTTCCAGTTCCAGCTCATAGACACCACCCTGTTCTTCCCGGACTAAACATGAGGCCGGGCGAAGTTCGCCCAGCCCCATTGTCCCAAAGTCCTCAAAGCCCTGCTCGTAAATCAGTATCATAGATATCTCCATCTGGGCGTAATCAACACGCTGGTTACCGTTCCTGTCCAGCTGACGGCGTTATTCCCCACGGCCAGCACCGGCCATGCGCCCGATACCTGCGCAGACGCGTTGACCAGCAGCGTGTTATCCAGCGCCATGCCAGCGTCTGTATCCAGTGTGATAGATGTGGATATCCCCGTAATGTTTGTCACGGTTGTTCCCACGGTCAGCACCACGTCTCCGGAACCAGTCACTTTTATTAGTGGTCTGGATGGCACATGCCCGATGTTATTAACAACTGTGCCGGAAACAGTCACCGTAATATTGTTTTCCGTCGTTGCGGCTTTTTTCAGCGGCTGAACTTTGAACGGGACAACAAAACGTTGGTGCGGCCGGCCGCGCATGATCTTTTCAAACGGGATTTGATAGGCGATTCGCGCCTCGTATGCGTAGGTCGATTCGTTGTCAAACACAACGTCGCCGCTTCCGGTCAGCCATGCTGCCGCCGCCGCAAGTTTGGTCGGGTCTGCGATGTAGCAGATGCAATCTTTCGTGTAGGAATTGTAGGTAGTTCCGTCCTGCGACAGGTACACTTCCCCGCTTCTGCCGGGGATCTGTACGCTCTCAATCCGCTGTTCAGGGCGCACAATAGGCGGGTACTCGCTGACAACGATGTATTTAGTGGACGCCTTTGTCCCCTTCCACGTAAAATCGCTCATGTCTTTCCGTACCCCCTGTTCACGCGCTGCAGCGCGTCCGTTAAACCGCGCTGGATGCCGTAAATGCCCGTTCCGGCGACGGATGAACCGGCGTTGACCGTTACGTTGTTATTGACCACAGTGCTGCCGGATGAACCCACAACCCCGCCCGTACCGCCAACGCCCGGAATATTAAAATTCAGCCCCGCGTTGAATGCATTGGATATCAAGGCCGCCTGTGTGGCTGCTTCTGCGGACAGTGTTGCTCCCAGCTTTTGCAGGTTTAATTTTGCAGATGGAATCGCGTCCGTGATCGGGTCCGCAAGGCCGGGAGTGAGTACTTCGGCCCAGTCATCCGATGCTGAATCAGCCGCGTTTTTAAAGTCAAGCAGTTCGACAAGCCCGTCCAAAGCGCCGGTTGTCAGTGTTGGATCATACACTCCCGATGTCAATGAATTGCCCAAAATCGTCTGCAAAAGTGTGTAGGCGAAAGAATCTTCGCTACCTACCGTTGCAAGCGAATCTGTCAACGACTGCATCAGCTTTTCACGGATCAATGTAATTTCTGTCAGCGGGATAATATCGTTGACGTTCTGCCCGCTGTAGTATTTCCCGAGCACTTCAGGAGTAAAGATTTTTGCCCAGATAGCGTCAATTTCCGCCTGATCTTTTTCAGGATCCATGACTGCGCTCATCGACTGCTCCAGCAGCGCCAGCAGGTCATAATCCTTTGCGGCCTGTTCCAACGCCGCCTGTGCTTCCGGCTTCCCGGATAACATACCGGACACCAGCGCGGAAACTTGATTCATATAGGACTGTTTTGCGGCCCGTACATCCGTGTCCCATTGCGCCTGCAGGTCGTCGCGTTGCTTTGCAAGCTGCTCCTGCTTCGCCTTGTCGGTTTCCGCGCCAATCGCGCCGTTCAGTTCGTCTATTTGCTCGGCATACGTTCCGGCAATGTCGCTGATTTGTTTTTGCGTGTACGCCGCTTCATAGCCCAAAGCCGTGCCGTACATATCCGCCGTTCCGTATCCGGCCTTGACTGCGGATGATATGTTTTTGTTGTATTCGCCCGTTTTTCCGCTCAGCGCGTCGGACTGCGCCTGTAGGTCTTTCAGCGCTTGCGTTGTTTTATCGTAGGTTTCTTCGTCCAGTTCAACCTTGATATTTTTCAGCCCTTCAACAATTTGTTCAGACGGCGATTTGATATTATTCAGCGCGATTGCGACACCGGCAAGCCCAGCCGCAACCAATACCCACGGTGTTGCGGGGCTGTGTAATGCGCTTAAAAATGCACCGGATAGGCTCACGCCCTTTTCTGTCAGTTTTCCCGCCCATGTCGATATTTTCCCGACGCCGGTTGCCACGGTTCCAATGGCGCTTGAAACAGGGCCTAAAGCAACCAAAGCAGCACCGACTTTAATCCAGCGGTCTTGCGCTTCCTCACTCAGATCGCCGAACGACTTAGCCAAATCGGACACCTTTGTCATGATGTCCTGGAACGGGTCCACAAGGTTTTCACCCATATCAGCAGCCGCATTCTGCGTTTTGTTGAACTGCATCTGTTGGTATGATTCGGCTGTTCCATACCGCTTTGCCGCTTCCTCTGATAACGCTACGTTTTCTTCATAGGCTTCGTTGGACATCTGTATCGCTTTTAGAAACAGATTAGGATTGGTCGATGCTGAAGCGATCAGGTTAGACAAGCGAATTTCCGTCAGTCCCATTTCGTTTAATTTTGTCAGTACCGTTTCTTCTCCGCCGCTGCTCTCCAGATTATTAAGCCCCTGGAAGAACGCAAGGATTGTGTTTCCGGCGTCTTCATCCCAACTCTTTGCAAAGCTTTCAAGGCTCATTCCGGACACTTCGGAAAATTGCTGTAACGAAATCCCCGAGTTAATCATTGTCTGTACTTCTGTTGTTGTTTTCCCTAACTGCCATGCCAACTCTTTCAGCCATCTAACATCCTGGTTAGCCGCTATCTGAATTTCTTTGATTGACATACCTGCAGTCCATTCGGTTTTGGAAAAAGTCTCAATCGCGCCTGTTCCGACTTCGGCAGCCAGCTGGAATTTTTTCATTAACTTCGCGGCAGCAGAACCGCCCGCTTCGGCGTTGATGCCTACGGAAGTAAAACCTGCCGCCAGCGCTAAAACGTCCTGCGCAGACACGCCGGCCAGTTCTCCGGTCGCTGTCATGCGCTGCGCCATCTCCAGCAATTCGCCTTCCGTTGTAACCATATTATTTCCCAGTTCAGTCACGGCAGATGCGACATTGGATATTTTTGAAAAGTCCCCCTGCTCGGTGATGTTAAGGAAATAAGCCAATGCTTCAGCTCCTGATGAAGCGTCCAAATCGTCTGCAGTTTCAGATATCATTGCAACGGTTTCGACAAACTTGACTATTTGGTCAGCGCCGACGCCCATTGCGCCTGCGCTTCCGGCCAGATTCATCAAATCCGTATAAGCGACCGGCGCGTTTTCGGATATGCTTTTAAATGCTGCATCGATGTCCTCGTATTTTGTCGCGTCGGTTTCATCGACTGTTTTCTGCATCGTGACAGCCGCGCTTTCGTAGTCCAGCGCGGTTTTATATGCGCCAATACCTAATGCGGCAAGTGGCGCGGTCACGTATCTTGTCAGGTTTCGACCCATTGTCCGCATGGTGCGCCCGAAGTTCGTCGCAAGCGTTCCAAATTTCAGCAAGTTCGCAGCTTCCAACTGGTTTTTAAGGGCCTTGGCTTTTGCCTCCGCGGTTTCCAACTGTGTTTCCAGCGTGCTCAGGTTCTTCGCTGCCATTAGCTTCTGCGCGCCTGTATCCGCTTTATCCAACTCTGTCCTTGCTTTTTCTGCCGCGCTTTTTAGATTATTGACTGCCTGTTCCTGCAGTTTCAGCTTTTCTTCCAGCTTCGATTCTTTTCCTTTATCGTCTCCGCCCATCGCCTTGATTTCCGTGTCGATGTTCTTTATCTGTCGGCTGATTTCGGCGGCAGTCTTTTTAAAATTTCCGGCGTCCATCGTCATTTTAACGACCATTTGCCTTGTAGTATCTGCCACTTATATCACCTCACAGAACATCGTCTATGTATTTATCTTCCGTTGTATCGTCGCTGTTTGCCCGCCACGCCAAAACCCGCAGGTAGTCAAGCGCGTCCATGTTGTCTATTTCTTCCGGAAACCGGCCTTTTTCGCAAAAATGCCAGTAAATCTGGAAAAGAAACGACTCCAAAGTGTCGTCTTTTTCTTCTGCACTTTTTTTTTACTTTCCGATTCAGTCGGGAACGCCTTGAGAACTTCCGTCACCTGCGCGTTAACGGATGCCAGCGCAAGGCCGATGTCGGTAATGATCTTATCTCCCGGGTAGTTGTCGTAAACATCCTCAGCAGAAAATTGATTGCCGCACAGTACGCAAAACCAGCCAATCAGTGTGTCCATGTCTTTTTTCATATCGACGGCTTCCGGGTTTTCCGTCCACCGTTTAAAAACCGCCTGCGCGGCTCCGATCTCTCGAAGTGTGCGGGCGGTGACTTTCTCGACTTTGTATTTTTTGTCGCCTAAAGTGACTGTAAACATTTTTCCTCCTTGCCGTATCGTCGGTTACATCGAATCGTCGTTCATGTCTAATTCAGCATAATTTCCGAACCTATCCAACTGAAAATGAGCCGCATGGCTAACATCGCTCGTGTACCTGCAGCTTCCGTCGCTGCTTCGATTGCAGCCATGCTTGCAAGCGCGTCCGTCGCAAAGAAACCAAACCTTCGGATGGTTCTCAAATTCCCGATTCTCATCGTCGCCAATGTCCGATTCACTACGCTTCTTAAGGATTTCTTGCATCTTGCGCTTATGCTGATATGGTACGCGTGAATCATCGACCATATCGGAACACAGATTTATCAGATCCCGTAACTCTATAAGATCCGCAAGGCTCGCTACTGACTCAGCCATTTTTTCCTCCTAAGAAAGGGGCGGGTTTCCCCGCCCCATGCTGTTATACCGGCAGTACGCCGTCGTAAACCTCCGCGAAGAACTTCGTCGCGATGTCCACACCGACACCTGCATCTTCTTCGTTCATCTCATACTCGTACAGGTTGTCCTTCGTGCGCTTGATGAACTTGAATTCAATCTTGTCGTTCTGCCGGTTTACTTTCGGCCCTTCCTTCGTGCCGTATTCCTCGCTCATCGGCTTGGCGCGGCCTTTCAGCAGCCAGACATAGCGGTCTTTGCCGTTCCGTTTCGCAGACTTAAAGGCCATCGCGTAATATGGCGGCGTGGCGCCGGCCACTTCGATAACGACGCCGTTATCATCCACCAGATTGCCCAATAGCTTTGCCTGCAGGGTCAGCGGAAGCTCTCTCGCTTCCAGCGACCCCGTAAGTTCGCTGTCGGTAAACAAAACGTCGTTTTCGTCATCGTTTGCGTACAGCACATCGGGATCAGTATTGTCATGTTTTATTTGCAGGTCGATCGCGTCAATCGTTTCTGTTTCAGCGGCGGCCGCGTAGGTCAGCGTGGATGCAGTGTCAGCGGTCAGCTGCCAAAATATTACGTCACGCAGGCCGACACGCGAATAAGTTACTGCCATTTATTTTCCCTCCCTTACGGCGTGAACGTCGGTTCGTAAACGCCCGTGAAAAAAGCGGCGGCGTTGGGGCCGCCTGCTGTGTCCGAATCCACTTTCGCCGAAACGTATTTATCATACGTTCGCTTGATTGACGTGATCTTCAGGCTGTCCGTCTGCCGCGTTACTTTGGTTCCTTCTTTGGTGTGGTAGGTCTGATCCAGCGGCGTTGCGCGGCACTTGTACTGCCACCCCCACCGATCTGTTCCGTCGCGTTTCGCGGCTTTAAATCCCAGCGCAAAATAAACAGGCGTCTTCCCACTTTCAAACGAGTAAACGCCGTTCGCGTCTTTTGCCGCCTGCGCAAACATTTTCTGTTGCAGAGCGAGCGGGATTTCTTTGGCTTCCAGCGTGATATCGATTTCGGGATCGGGGTAAAGCACGTCGGATTCGATGTCCTCCGCGTACTGTGGATCAGGGTCTCCGCCCTTGCGGGATATGCTGACTTTAATCGATTCCAGCACGCTGGTGCTTTCCATCGTGTAGGCGGCAGGAACCGCTGCGGTGTCGGTGCCCGTATCCAGCCAGGCGATTTTTACATCGCGCAGGCCGATTTTCGAAGATGTTGCCATTTAATCAGTCCTTTCATAGTTTCTTGTCGTCGATTACGGCCTGCTTGATCGCGTCCCAGGCCTCGTCTTTTTTCAGGTCAAAGGAAGGCTGGATAAACGGATGCGGGTCTGCCGGTTTCACACCGCCGTGCCCGTATTCAACAAAAGCCGGATAATACGCGCCGTTTTTGTCTGTCAAGTCGATATCGCGTCGGTGAATACCTACCGTGATTGTCCGGCCGCGCTTGGTGTTACGCGCCTCTCCAACCTTAATGGCAGCTTTCAGGCGGCCGGTTTTCCCGACCGGCGCCCTTGTTTTCATCTCTTCGCAGATAATCTCAGCGCCTTTTTTCAGATATTCGTCCACATCCGTGTCGGACGGTATCATGCTTTCAATCGTGGACAGCAGGACTTCCGTTCCGCTGATCGTGATGCCCATCAGATCACCTCCGTATGCCGGTCAGGCGCTTAAAAACACTTCGGTTTCCGTTTCAAACAGGATGTGCCTTACCGTCGGATCGTTGGTTGCGTCAGCCGATTTCGGATACACAAAACCGGCGCCCACAAGCAGAGTTTTTATCTGTGCTTCCAGCGCCGTTGTGTTCTGCGTCGCAGGCGTAATCAAATGCACCTGGACTTTGTATCGTTCGTAGTACGGTATGTCGTTCGCATACTCTTCCGCTTCGGTTGCGTACGCAAACGTGATATAGGATGCTGCTATGCCGGTATAAACAGTCTGCGCAACGGGTAAACCTGTACCGGTTAGCGCGGTTATCAGATCACTCGCAACACTCATGCCGTCACCGCCCTTTGCAGCGTAATCTCGAGAAATTCCCGCTTGTCGTACGGCACGTTTACGCTGATAACCGTCCATGCGTTTGCATCGGTCTGCGCGTCGGCTTCGTGGAATACCCTGCAGCGCTGATCGATCAGCGACGTATAGCGCAATGTTATGGTTGCGGTCTGTCCCAGCTCAGCGCGTTTATTTTCCAGCACGTCGGTTCCGTGCGCGCCCGCCCATTTGCAGCGGATCATGCTTGTCCCGGACAGTACATTCGCCCATGTTTCCGTCCGGAAACCATCAGTGTCAATCCCGGCGGTCAGTTTTTGCACCGTAATCCGCGTTCGCATTTCACCGGCGCGTGCTTTTTTTGCCATTTAAAACCACCATGCCCTGTATTGCGCCAATAGGCGTTTCACGCAGAAGTCAATTTCCATGCTTGTTACGTACTCAACGACAACGGCCTCGCGGTTTTCATACCAGTGACCGATCAGCAGAAGGATTGCCTGCCGGATCGCCATTGGGATTGCGTTTCCGGTCGTGTATCCGGCGGTGTATTCGATCACGATCGGATTCAACTCGCGCAGCGTTGTAGCGGGTATTTCCAAAATGGAAACAATGCCGTCCACCGTATCAAACTGGTAATCAGCCACTGCAAGCGTATACTCGACATTATCCGTGTCGTAGTATTTGATTGATGTTATGGTAGCAATTGGGGGCCGTGGTAATCTCCACAGCCCCCATGTTTCCGGATATGCTTTGATTGTCTGCGCCGCCAGCGCCCGGCCTGTCACGTTCTCGCAGAACTCCCGCGCCGCCGTGATGATCGGGCTGATGATTGCCGTATCCTCAGACGTGTCGCCCGTCACCGTGCGGAGATGGATTTTCGCGTCTGCCAACGTCACAGGCTCAACGGTCGGCGCGGTTGTTACTGCGTATTTCACGATAGACTCCTTTCTGGCTTAGCCAATAGCGCCTTCAGCCGGATAAACAACATTGTCCACGTCGCTGGCCGTGATGCGGTTGTCCTGCGCGTAAGTCAGGCCGCAGAGGATCGCGCCCACCATCGCAACGCCTTTGGCGGCAGCGCTGCGGATGTTGTTGCGGATGACAAAGGTCGTTCCCAAGGAATCCTTGATTCCTTCTTTGGCCGTGCTGATCACGTTGTCTTTGATCAGCCCGTTCTTTCCGGCCGCGTATGTGACGGTTGCAGGGATTTCGATTCCGACTTCAGCGCCCTGAACGAAGTTTCCAGCAATGACCAGATCATCGGCTTGGCCCGCGCCAAGCTCAATGACGGCATCAGTGTAGCCGCCCTTGAACACACATCCGTTGATTTTCAGGGCAACTCCGGCAGTCGATATGATTGCGGCGGTCGCGGCGGTCGTGCTGTCACCCATAAACTCGCAACCGTTAAACTCAATTCCGTGCTGTCCGGTAATGGTAAAAATGTCGCCGCCTGACAGGACAGCCCCTTTAAACATGACGTTAAAAAAACGGCATCCCATGTAACTTGTCGTATTCGGAATTACGTGGTTACCGACAAGTTGCGGCTTTGCTTTCCAGTCGGTCGAACCGACGCCGATGACGTCGGTTTTCTGCGCCAGCTTAGTCAGATTTTCGCCATCTGCCGTTAAAGTCTGATCGCCTTTGAAAAAAATACGATTGCGGGATGCCCAACCGGTCGCGCCGGCGGCGATATTCGCGTGGGACGCGGCCAATGCAACAGACAGCTTTTTAAACGCCGTATCCCAGCTCAGGCCGTCGTTCGTGTCGGCACCCGCATTGCAGTCAACATAATAAGATGTTCCGATCGAACCTTGACCGCCCGCAATATCCTCAAGATATTGGTAGGACGGCGGTGTATTCCAGCCATTACGCAAAGCCATTATTTATGCCCTCCTTATACTTCTGCCGGGCTTACGACCAGCGTATCATCATCAATCGTGGCCGGCTGCGTGACGGGGATCACATCCGGGTTATACAGGATGCAAACGCCCCAGTCGATTTCGGAATTTTCGGTAGCGGTGGTAAGCGTCGGACGAAGGTAGCGCTCACGCGGCTTAATTACATCAACCACCAGCATCTGTTCCGAATCGGTACTTGCGGTTGCAATAGCGGCGGAAGCGCCGGACAGCTCCGCAACGTCGCTCACGGTTGCGTCGGTGCCTTGATAGATTTTAAGCGTAACCGCGCCGCCATCGGTTACAGCTCCCAGTTTGTAAATGAAACATGCGCACTGGAATCCGGCAGTATCGACGATTTCGCCAACAGTGGCGGCTTTGCCGGAAGACACGCTGTTTTCAACCGTGACAATCTTGCATTCTTTAAGTAAAGACATCATCATATGTTTTTCCTCGCTTTCTTTTGTTAATCAGGCCAGCTTGACGCGGGCAAATGCGGCAGACACGACCGGCGCACCGTCGGTTTCAATGCGGCTGATGTAGTAAATCTGGTTCGTTCTCGCGTACAGCTCCATCAGCACCTGCACCTCAAGCGCCAGGCTGTCAACGATCCAGTAGTTTTTCAGGTTGCCGTACAGGCCGACATACAGGCCGGTCGTAAAGGTATGCGGCGCGTATTCGGATCGGTTGACGGGCTTGCTGAGCAGCAAATCAGGCTGTCCCAGCTGCACGGATCCTTGCCAGATATACTGGCCGTCTGAATTTTTCAGCTTTCTGAGTTGCTTTACCGCGTCACCGTGAAAAACCCACTCGCATCCTACCTGGTACTGCGTTTTCACTTTCTCCTGCGCTTCGATCAATCCATCAAACTTGATTTCCGTCGCCGTGTTGCCGGTGGAAACGTCGCGATCGGTATTGATGCCGTCGGCGGACGCGACAAACAGGCCCAGCGGCTGTCCTGCACCATGACCCAGCATGTAGGCGGTTTCAAGGTTTTTTGCGACCTCTGCCGCAATCTCCTGGCGGACGTAGGTGTCAACCTGCGCCATGTTACGGATCAGGGTTTTGCTGACTTTGATGCCGGACATACCGGGATTCGGTTTGAACTCGCGCTTGCCGTAGGCCAGTGTGGTGTCGTCGGTCGGATCGGATAGTTCAGTGCCCCACGCCCATGCGCCCATGCCCGCCGTGCGGGTCGGGAATCCAAGAGACTGCGCGTTTTTCAGGGGTGGGAGAACACGCGCCCGCTGCCGCATGAACGTCGTATCTTCCAGATCCTTAATCAGCTCGGTCATGAACTTTTCAGGGGCAACCAGATATCCGGCCTGCGTCGGGTTGTCCTGCTGCAGGGCGGCGTAGACCTGCGCGGCCTGCTGGGTTCCCTGCGACAGGTAGGCATTAAACGCGGTGCGCATTTCGGCGGTTTTTGTGTCGCCGGCGGGCGCTTCAGGCGGCTTTTCTCCAATGCGGCGTTCGCGGTCAAGCTGCTTTTGCTCGGCCAGGATTTTTGCATCCAGCGCGTCAAAGTCCGCTTCCTGTTTGGCAAGAATCGCCTTGTCCTCAGCGGACATTTCCTTACCGTCGTACTTGTTCATCAATGCGCGGATGGATTCAGTCAGGGTTGCACGGGTCTGCAGCATGTCAAAGATTTTAGCCATGATTTTCACACTCCAATTATTTTTTTTCTGATCGCGGTAAAGTGTTTCCGTTGTTCTGCGATGGAATCCGTGGGTTTATCTGACACGGGCTGCGGGTTGTCCGCCCCGTTGACAGGCAATAAAAAACCGCCCTGATTGGCGGTTGCTTGGGGTTCTTCCGGCTCTATGTCAAGATTGGGTGCGTTTGGATGCTGCGCGATGAATTTTTCGAGGCCAGCACACGCCACAAGGCGACGCGGTTCTTCCAGTTCATCGGCAAACCCCTGTTCAACCGCTTCTGCTCCTGTCATAAAATGATCGGCTTCCATCATCGAAGCAATTTCTTCGGGTTTATTACCTGACTTTTTAGCGAGAATATCCACCTGTTGGCTATCAACTCGCTCCAACGCATCCGCAATCATGCGCAGTTTTACCTTGTTCCCCGTGGGTGCGGCCATTGACTGGTGAAACATCATTGTGGCGTTCTTTGGAATAATGATTTTATCCCCAACCATAGCCACGATACAGGCCATACTCGCAGCAATCCCGTCAATGTATACCGTCTTTTTTGCAGTATTTCGTGCGAGAATGCTGTAAATAGCCATTCCAGCAAAACAATTCCCGCCGGGACTGTTAATGTGCAGGTCAAGAGCGGTAATATCTCCCAGCGCCGAGAGGTCTTTTTGGAACTGAGCCGCCGTAACTTCATCTCCCCATATAGCATCAGACGCGATTTCGCCATACAAGTACAGCTCGCCTTTCGCCGGGGCAACTGCCTTAAATTCGTAAAACTTATTCACTGTGTCACCCCTTTCGCCTGCCCGCCCTTGGGAATGTTCGCGCGGGCGTTCTTCAGCGTTATCATGTTTCCGTTCAAATGGTGATCTTCCCCGCCCTCTTCTTCCGGTATAATCGGCTGATCTTCCAGCCTGAGAACGTCGTTTACGCTGTACACGCCTGTCTGCCGCATGGTGTTGTAAAGCTGTGTACGTGCCGCCGTATCGCCGCGCAAAAGCGCGTCTGTGTTGAACTTGAAATAATACACCGTGCGCTCGGAAGATGTCAGCAGATCCTTGTACATCGTCTGCTCAAGCCGGACGGACAGCGGGTTTACGCAGTCCCGCACATACTCCCCGGACTGCTGCTCGATATTGGAGAACGTCGCTCGATCAAGATCCATGCACATATGAGGAGGCACACCGAATATCCGGCATATTTCCGTAACTGCATATCTTCTGCTCTCCAGTACCTGCATCTTTTCCATATCGCGGTCGAAAAATGCCGCTTTGCCGCCCTCTTCAAGGAAGATGAACTTTCCGGCGTTCACAGTGCCTTTGTAATTCGCGTCAAAGTCAGTTTTAAACCGTGCATACGCCTGATCGCTCAAAGATTGTGGATATTCGATAAAACCGCCCGGATTGATACCGTTTACGGCCTGTTTCGCGTATTCTTTGATCGAATCCGTAAGCCCCAGCACCTCAGACGCGATTTTCATCGGGTCATTTGGCTCAGTTCGGCTGCTAAACAGGAACCCCGGCGTGTACATGAACTCGCCTTCATGCAGTCTCTCTGCCGCGCCATCGTCCAAATTCACGTCGATATAGCGTTCGCCGTTGACGGAATTTACATGAATTCCGCTGACATTTGCAGTCGGAATGTTCCATAATTCAGTAATAAACCCCCGTTTGCGCTGAATTTTGGCAAAAGCACCGCGTGTCAGCAGCAGGTTCGCGACGTACATCTGCCAAAACTCATAAGACGTTGTATGCCGGTTCGGAAGCATATGCACAAGCTGGTAAACCGGATGCTCTTCCGCTTTTTCCTTGCCCTTGTCTGTGTTTTTGTACATGTGTGGCGGCAAAGCCGCTATTGTTTTGGTGATGATATCCACGCACCGGAAAACCGCTGAGATTTGCAGCGCCGTGTCTGCTGAAACGCTGTACCCGCGTCCCGCCAGATAACTCACCCACCCGCTATCGCTCTGAAGCGAAGGAAGCGCCGAGGTGGACGCCTTAATTTCTATCGTTTTACCAAATAGTTTGATCCGCATTCATCCACCCCCCCTATCCGACAACTCTAAGTCCGCGTGTTTCGTATACGCTCCGGCGCGGTTCCATCTTAATTGCCCCCGACAGCGCGTCCACAAGCGCCATCGTTGGGTCAATACGTTCGATTGATAAATTCTTCATCAGCTTTTTGTTCTCGTTTCCGTCGATTGATACCCGTGCATTGCCAAAACTCCACCGTCCAACGGGGTCATGCGCGTGCGAAATCTCTCCTGCAAGGAACATTCTTTCGGCTTCTTTGATACCACAGCTCGTGCCGGCCATCGTTTGCGGAATTTCAATGAACTTTTCCTGCACTTCGGGCGGCAAAAGCTGCTTTAGGTATTCCAGCCGCCACGGGTCGCAGAAATAATTGATAACCTTGTACCGCTTGTTCATGGCGTCAAGACCGGCTGCAAGCAGCCCATAATCCACAACATTTCCGGGCGTGGCTTCCATATACCCGTTTTTTACCCAAGCGTCATATTGCACATGGTCTTTCAGACAGCGTTCCTTCATGCTGGCTTCCGGTATCCAGGTCTGCGTTATAAACCGCCAGTCTTTGTGCTTGTCAGACGGCGGGAAAATCGGTACAGCCGCTGTCAGGTCTGTCGTGCTGGAAAGGTCGAGGCCGACATAGCAGCGTTCGCCGAGCAGATCATCAGGGTTCCAGTCGCCTTCCGTCTTGTCCCACAGCGTGATAGGCAGCCAGCCAATACGCTTAAGCGCTACCCACTGATTCAGGCGCAGCCAACGGAATAGGCGCTCTTCGGCTTCGTTGTTTTGGGCTGATTGAGCGGCCTGCCGAACCTTTTCGATGTCAATCGTTATGCCCAGCGACGGATTGACCTCGTACCATAACGCTTCGTCGTAGATGTCGCCATTAAATTCCGGTGGTATGCCCCAAATTTTCGCGTACCAACGTGGTTCAACGATATCGCCGGAAATGATTTTGCTGGCCTTTTCGTGAATTTCCCAACCCACGCTCTTGCGATCCGCGTCATCGCCAGCCGTGGTAATGACGTACCACAGCGGTTCGTTGCGTGCGTCGCCGGAATAGCTCGTCATAACGTCCCACAGTTCACGATTGGGTTGAGCGTGGAGCTCATCGAAAATACAAGCGCTAACATTTAGGCCGTGTTTGCTATACGCCTCAGAAGATACGGCCTTGTAAACGCTGTGGGATACTTTGTCTGTAATAGTATGTTGGCTTATTGTCAGCTTTGTGCGTTTCTTAAGCATCGGGTTTTGGTCGATCATGGCTACCGCCACGTCAAACACAAAAGACGCCTGAGCCCGGTCTGCAGCACAGCTGTATATCTCGCCATACTGCTCGCCATCTGCGTAAGTGTGATATAGCGCAATAGCCGCGCCCAACTCAGACTTTCCGTTCTTTTTTGGGACTTCAAGGTAACAGTATTGGTACTGCCTTCTCCGCGTTTCGTCGAGCGTTCCATACACGTCGTATACAAAATCCCGCTGCCACGGTAGAAGATTAAACAGCTTCCCGGTCCAGGGACTCTTAACGTGCTTTAAGGACTCAATGAACCTAATTGCGTATTCTGCCCTCTCCTTGTCAATGTTCACGCATACCGCCACCCAAAACCTCCAGCGTGCACTCTCTCTCCAGCGCAAACGCTGCAGATATTCCGACGCTCAACTCCGGTCATACGCGATGCCTCAGCTGCAGATGAAAATACTGCTATTTCGTTTCCGCTTGAGTCAATTTGGGCAATAGAATTAACTAATGCAGCTTTTGCGTCGCGCAGTTTTTGAATATGATCTTTTGACAGTGGTACGCCCTTGTGTATTGCGCTTATAATCAGCTTATGCTCTTCACTTATTTTTGTACCATACCTGTGGCTTTTTTCTCCTGATTGAGCATTAGATATTTTTCTTTTCGTTTCATCGCTTCGATGCTTCCCATAATTGTAATTACCAGCGCCGGAAAGGGATTTGCTAATTTTGGCCTTAGTTCCATTGCTGAACGAATGCCCCATGAGCGTATCACTGAGCTTTTTCTTTGTTGCGTCGCTTTTAGGTTTTCCCATTGCTCTCAGGCTCATTTTCAGTTTAGTGGATTGTGGAAGTGGGCCAGACGAGTTACCGCCCAGTTTAATGTTGTACCCGTAGTCGCGCTCTCCTGTTCTGTTAGCCCGAATAAGGTCGATTTCCATTTTTTCCGCCGTGGTTTTGTCAATATTGTCGGTCAATATGGTATGCGTAAAATTATCCCAACCATACAATTGAATCGCCCGGTAAAAATACTCGTTGCTCTTATAGTGCACCCCATTGGCGCCCCAACGCCGCTGGACTGTCTGGCACGTTATCCCGATATAAACCTTCCCGTTTGGAGCTGTGTGCATGTAAACAGTATATGTTTTCATCGCGGTCTGCCTCCTGACAACAGCGCCTCCATGGGATCTGCATCCCCTTCTTCCTTCTGTGGTTTCTTCGGGATGGATCGCATCGCAGCAGCAATCGTCATGATGTTTTCTTTTTCGATGTCAAGCATCATCTTTCTTTTGGCCATGATCTGCTTGTCCAGGCTGATAATATTGCCCTGCATATTGTGCAGAAGCTTGTAATACTGCGACGCCGGAAACGTATATATTAATTTACCGGTCTCTTCGTCAACCTCCGGCTTTTGCTCTTTGTATTCATTTTCCATCTGCTTAATTCCGCGATAAAACGTTTCGCGTTTTTCTTCAAACTCGACACATTCAGCGCGAAGCAGACAGTATCGATTGACAACGCTTTCATTCAGTGCGTCATCTTTGCCTATCGTGCTCAGCAGATTGCAAACGCGCTTGAACTCAATAGCGGCTCTTCTGTTTTTTTTAACCTCGGGCCATGCTTCCATGTGTACACCCGTAATCAAGGAAGCTTCTCCGTTTGCCCTGAGTTCAAGCTCTGCTTTTGTTCTGTGGCTTTTCCCCTCAAGGAGGATTAACGCGGTCGGTTTGGCCGGTCTTGCCATCATAAAATCCCCCTTTCATCGATTTTGGGAGTGCGTCTTGTGTGTGTG
>Ga0172381_10001714_pt1 | contig 25093 bp, 11 predicted proteins | sample Leawel6488metaG_FD_119754 | JGI IMG/M metagenome (GOLD analysis project Ga0172381, IMG submission 119754) | Leachate microbial communities from a municipal landfill in Southern Ontario, Canada - Leachate well 64-88 metaG | ecosystem: Engineered > Solid waste > Landfill > Unclassified | place... | reverse complement strand
TTTCCCATGACAATGTAATATTATTATATTCATCTGTTTTTACAATTACATTATCATATAATTTATTTTCAGTAGCAAATCCTTGAATCACAACACTCGTAGTTATTATAACAAATATTGCCAATGATAAAAGCATTCTTCTTTTTTTCATTTCTTTGCCTCCAATATTTTGTGGTGATAAAATGCTTACTCAAAAATATTTATTAATATTATAAAATAATCATATCATTTTACTTTTAATTGTCAATATTTTTTATCCTTCTTGAGTTTCCGTACTTTTTTACCCGCAGATTTAAGTACTTGTTGATTTCATTAAAAGCCATAAAAACGAGGAATAATCCTGCTTTTGATGTTGATTTTTATGCCCCATTACTTTAAACTAAAAACAGTGGAAAGGATAAAAATCATGAAGAATCATTATTCAATCGGGATCGATTTTGGCACTCTTTCCGGCCGTTCGGTCCTTGTCGATCTGGTATCAAAAAAGGAAGTCGCTGTCGAAGTATTCGAATATCCCCATGGTGTAATGGAATCCACACTTCCTTCAGGTAAGAAGCTTTTAAATGACTTTGCTCTTCAGCATCCTCAGGATTACCTCGATGTCCTTGTAAACACTATAACAAAGCTCTTGAAACATAATAAGGTGTCAGCTGATGATATTGAAGGGGTAGGCATAGATTTCACAGCATGCTCTATGCTGCCTGTGGACGAAGACGGACGTCCTTTATGCTTCAGACCTGAATATGAAAATGATCCTCATGCATATGTGAAACTCTGGAAGCATCATGCCGCTCAGAAACAGGCTGACAGGATCAATGCCCTGGCAAAAGAAATGGACTGCAAATGGCTTGCCAGATATGGAGGAAGGATATCATCAGAATGGTTTTTCCCTAAAATACTGGAAATACTGGAGGAAGCTCCATATATATATGATCATACATACAGATTCATTGAAGCCGGAGACTGGGTAGTATGGATGATGACAGGAGTTGAGACCCATAACTCCTGCATGGCGGGATACAAAGCAATGTGGCACAAAAAAGACGGTTATCCGGACAGTTCGTTCTTCAGGCGTCTGGATCCGAGGATGGAAAACATAATAGGAGACAAAGTCTCTATGAATGTTCTGCCTATGGGTGCAAAAGCCGGCGGAATAAATGAAAATGGATTCTCTCTTACAGGATTGAAGATAGGTACACCTGTTGCGGTAAGCAACGTTGATGCACATGTCGCAATGCCTGCCGCAGGAATAACGGAACCAAATAAGATGCTCATGATAATGGGAACGTCCACATGCCATATGGTGCTTGGCACAGAAGAGAACACTGTTCCCGGTATGTGCGGTGTAGTTGAAGACGGTATAATAAAAGGGTTTTACGGATATGAAGCGGGACAGAGCTGTGTAGGCGATCACTTTGACTGGTTCGTCAGAAACTGTGTCCCTCAGAGTTATGCCGATGAGGCAGCCGCCATGGGTATAAGCCTGCATAAATATTTAAGGCAAAGAGCCGTCCTTCAAAGACCCGGTCAGAGCGGACTGCTTGCACTGGACTGGTGGAACGGAAACAGAAGCGTTCTGGTAGATGCCGACCTTTCGGGCGTCATTCTTGGAATGACTCTTGCTACCAAGCCTTATGAAATATACAGAGCGCTTATTGAAGCGACCGCATTCGGAACAAGAATGATAATAGACACTTTTGAAGAAAACGGTGTTAAAATAGAGGAACTGTTCGCAGCCGGAGGAATAGCGGACAAAGACGAGATGATGATGCAGATATATGCCGATGTGACTAACAGAAACATCATGTTATCAGCTTCACCGCAGGCTCCGGCACTTGGTTCAGCGATATTCGGTGCGGTCTGCGGAGGATATTATTCATCCATGGATGAAGCCGCAAAAGCTCTAGGCAGGGTAAAGGATACGATGTATACCCCTATCCCGGAAAATGTAAGGATATATGAGAAATTATATAAGGAATACAGAATATTGCATGACTATTTCGGAAGAGGAGAGAACGATGTTCTTAAAAGGCTTAAAGCTGTTAAGAGCATATAGTATATGAAAACAATACTGAAATATGCCAGGCCATATTTAAAAAGGATACTCTTAGGATTAAGCATCAAAACGGTAAGTACTTTAATGGACCTTCTTATACCCTGGATGCTTGCCAAGATCATAGATGATGTGATACCCACCGGGAATATAAACATGATATTTCTCTGGGGAGCAGGCATGATACTCTGCTCAATATTATGTTTAGCCGGTAACGTCACGGCAAACAGGATGGCATCATCAGTGGCAAGAGACACAACAGGGACTTTAAGAAGAGATCTTTTCATTAAAATATCCTACCTTTCCAACACTGACGTGGATAAATTCACGGTTCCTACCCTCATATCCCGAATGACAACGGATACATATGCCGTACATCAGGTGGTAGGCATGATACAGAGGCTGGGAGTCAGAGCTCCCCTTCTTCTCATAGGCGGCATATGCGTGACCCTGTTCCTTGATCCCGTGCTGACGCTTGCAATGATCGCCATACTGCCGATAGCTGCGGTAATAATGGTGGTGATAACAAAACTCGGAGTCAGGCTGTACAAAAACATACAGCATTCGAACGATGATATGGTAAGAGTGGTAAGGGAAAACGCCACAGGTGCAAGGGTCATTAAAGCGCTGTCAAAATCCGAATATGAAAAAACGCGGTTCGAAAAGGTCAACAGCGAACTTACCGGTAAAGAAAAGAAAACTGCCGCTATAATGGCAGTCGTCAATCCTTCAATGAGCTTTTTGATGAATGCGGGATTTGTCGTAGTCATACTGATGGGTGCATACAGAGTAAATGCAGGTACAAGCGAGATAGGCACGGTCATCGCATTCATGTCATATTTCAATATAATACTCAACGCTCTGATGTCCATAACCAGAATGTTCACTATCACATCAAAAGCTACTGCTTCCGCTGAACGTATCAACGAGGTACTTGAAACCGCCAGTGAAAGAAATATTCCGAAAGATGGATATACGTCGGGAAAACCAGATCCTGATGCTCCTCATATCGAGTTTAAGAACGTGTCATTTTCATATAACAACAGTAAATTCCTTATAGATAACATATCCTTCTCCATACCCAGGCACAGCACTGTCGGCATTATTGCGGCAACCGGCGCAGGCAAATCCACTATAGCTCATCTTATGATGCGTTTTTATGATATAAAGAGCGGTGAGATACTTATCGGCGGGCAGAATATATATGATATGCCTTTAATAGACCTGCGAAGCAGATTCGGCGTCGTATTCCAGAATGACACTCTGTTTAAAAATACCATCATTGAAAACATACGTCTTGGCAGGGATATCGATATGGTACAGATCCAGAACGCCGTATCCCATGCACAGGCTGATACCTTTGTTGAAGAAGCAGGCGGATATGATGCCGCTGTAGCTATAAAAGGCATGAATCTCAGCGGAGGACAGAAACAGCGTCTTCTTATATCGAGGGCTCTCTCGGGAAATCCTGAAATACTGATACTGGATGATGCGTCAAGCGCTCTCGATTACAAGACAGATGCCCGATTAAGGGCGTGTCTCAACAGCAGTTACAAAGAATCCACAAAGATAATAATAACGCAAAGGATAAGCTCCATAATGAATGCGGACTGCATACTCGTCCTTGACGCAGGCAGAATACTGGGCAGGGGCACACATGAAGAGCTTATGAAAACATGCGCAATATACAGGGAGATCTCAGCGTCACAGTTAGGAGGTGTAAGCAATGCCTCCGCGTAATATAAATCCGAACGACAGAAAACTTACAAAACCGGAAAAAAAGAAAGTCCTGGGAAGGCTTTTGAAGTATTTGCTTGATTACAAGTGGCTCATGCTGCTTGCACTTTCAATGACTATCGTGTCTAATATGCTTTCACTAGCGGGACCTTATCTGTCAGGAAAAGCTATTTCAGCTATAGAGTTGGGATATGGCAACGTGGATTTTGCTACAGTGACAAAGTATGCATCACTTATGCTGCTGTTCTTCATCGTATCCGCACTGCTCTCATATCTTCTGACCCTTGTAATGGTGAGGATCAGCAGAAATGTTACATTTCGTATGCGTAAGGATGTTTTTAAGAAGATCACAGAGCTTCCAATAGGATATTTTGACATGCATGAGACAGGAGATATCATTTCAAAGATGTCATATGATATCGATGTTATAAACACGTCATTATCTAATGATGTTGTAAATATCCTGGCAGGGGTAACGACCGTGATAGGTTCGCTCATAATGATGTTCTTTATTTCGCCTTTACTGACGCTTACATTTGCATTTACGGTACCTATGGCAATGATCCTGACTAAAATACTTACACAGAAAACACGTCCTTTATTCCGGCTGAGAAGCGCAAGGATAGGCGAACTGAACGGATATATAGAGGAAATGATAAGCGGTCTGAAGACACTTAAAGCTTATCTTCGTGAAGACTATACTATTAAAAACTTTACCGATCATAACAATGAGACGATAAACACAACATATAACGCTGAATATCACGGAAGCGTTGTAGGACCGTCAGTGAACTTCATAAATAACATTTCCATGTCCCTCATAAGCATATTCGGAGCAATACTTTATCTGAAAGGTTTTCTCTCGCTTGCGAATATTTCATCGTTCGTACTGTATTCAAGAAAATTCGCAGGCCCCATCAACGAAACAGCAAATATTATCTCAGAACTCCAGTCAGCTCTTTCCGCCGCTGAAAGAGTATTCAAGCTTCTTGATGAGGATTCTGAGAAAGCAGATTCGCCAAATGCCATTGGCCTTGTAAATGCGGAAGGCATAGTGGAACTTAAGAATGTCGATTTCTCATATATAAAGGATATCCCTGTAATACAGGACCTGAGCTTCAGCGCGCCAAAAGGCAGTCTTATAGCCATCGTAGGCCCGACAGGTGCGGGAAAAACGACGCTTATTAATCTATTGATGCGTTTCTACGATCCGGATAAAGGAACGATATCGTTAGACGGATATAACATTGAAAACATTACGAGAAAAGACCTGAGGCTGGCATATTCTATGGTGCTTCAGGATACATGGCTGTTCCATGGGACCGTATACGACAATGTATCTTACGGAAGGCCCGAAGCCACGGAAAAAGAAGTAATTAACGCATGCAGGGCTGCAAGCATACATGATTACATAGAGACACTGCCTGAAGGATACAAGACCATAATAAATGATGACGGAACGAATATATCAAAAGGACAGAAACAGCTTATGACCATTGCCAGAGCAATGCTTATGGATACCAGCCTTCTCATACTTGATGAAGCTACATCAAATGTTGATACAAGGACCGAACAGAACATTCAACAGGCAATGCGCAGGCTGATGTCGGATAAGACCTGTTTCATAATCGCACACAGGCTTTCCACGATCCAGAAAGCAGATCATATCCTTGTAGTGAACAACGGCAGGATAGTGGAACAGGGCACTCATGAGGAGCTTCTTTCGATGAAGGGTTTCTATCATGAAATGTATAATGCGCAATTCCTGTAAATGACCGTTACTTTAATTCTTTGGCAAGCTTTCCTAATCCTTCTTCGAAATTCACACCGAATCTTACGTCGGTATTAGCTTCATATGTCCTTCTGATGCTGTCGACTGTGAAATCCACTGCCACTTTTGCGGAATCTATCAGGTTTCTGCCTTTCAGCATGGAAGCTAGCAGTGCGCTTCCGAATACATCTCCGGTCCCATGATAATATCCTTCGATCCTTTTTCCTGCATAGAACCCAAATTCGTTCTTTTCTTTATCATATGTAGCCGCACCTAATTCCACATCGTTGTAATATACCCCGGTAAGGACTACTTTTTTAGGTCCCATTTCTGCAAGGCTCAAAAGCAGATCTTTTATGTATTTTTCCGTATACGGCCCTTCTTTGTATTCCTTTTCAAGCATCAGGCATGCTTCCGTTATATTCGGTATCACTACATCAGCTTTTGACGCAAGCTTCTTCATGCCTTTTGGAAAGTCAGGCCCGAAAGCACCGTAAAGCTTACCGTTATCTGCCATAACAGGATCTATGCATACCAGCGTGTCTTCCTTTTTGAACATATCAAAAAATTCTGATACGATATCCAACTGCTCGAATGAACCCAAATACCCGGTATATATAGCATCAAACTCTATCAGCAATGTCTTCCAGTGCTTTGCTATTGGCATTATATCTTCAGTAAGGTCCCGGCAGGTAAAATCCTTAAACCCGCCTGTATGCGTGGATAAAACCGCTGTAGGCAATACCGTGCATTCTATGCCGGCTGCTGATATTATTGGTAATGCGACCGTCAGCGAACACCGCCCAAAACAGGATATATCATGTATTGCCGCTACTCTTTTTTGTTTTTTCATATTCCACACCGCCTATATATAATATTAAACAACGCTTCTGTTATTCCTATAATATATACAACACCCAAATACCCGTGTCAAATCAAATATCGGTCACAGAACAGACCGCTTCTGTGTCAGCATATGCAAAATGTTCATGTTCCCTTCCTGTCTGATAAAGCATACCGGATACATATCCCATTTTATGCTCGCTGTTCAGACTCATAAAATGACCGCACCCGTCGGCTTCCGGATCGATATCAGATCCGTCTGTCCAGGTATAACCCTCGTGCTTTGCAAACCGCAGGAATCCGCATTCCAGCATCCTGCCATTCGGTATAAAAAACAAAATGCTCCTTTTATCAGCCGCACCTGATAACCATTCCTTCATTTCCTGATAATTATTCACTTTATTCATATTTTTCCTCCCAATATCGTTTTCCCCTATAAAGAGAGGTAAAAAAATACCCATCGCATGACAGGATGAGTAACACATATCCTATCATTCAAGCTTTAGCACCTTGTCCCTGACAGGTTGCTGTGTGGTCGATGAGCTTGTCTCTCGCACACTCTTTATAGGTGATCTTTACTCTATACTTAATACCGTATTTTGTCAATACTAAGGTGCACTCACACCGGCCGGCATAGATATGTAAACGTAGCATGAATGGCATGGGATGAAAAACAGAAATTCATTTTTCCGCGTAGGCTTTCAACTTTCCTTAGTTAAAATGATCTGCCCTGCCGCAGTTCTTTTGCCTTGTTTACTGCCTGTTTGCTGACTTTGTAACAAGTCCGGGAACTAAGGATCAGATCAGTCTGGATAACTGCCTGTATCGCTCTCCATACTAATGTTTAAGTATAAATTGAAAGTCATTATTACAGTCTTTATTTAATTAATTACATTACTAATTATGTAATTTACGTAATGGATTTTATTGACATGAGTATACCCGATGATATAATTAAACTAATATTTTGTCTTTATTTAACAACAAATTGATCCTCATTAATAGCAAAATATAAAAAGCAATGCTACTGTTTTGGACTTTGATTTTCAGTCCAGAATGTATAGGTTTTTATTAAAATTTCATTAGGGTTGATTCTTAAAAATAGAGTTTTTGAGGTATCAACGTTGTAAGAAGGGGTAGAAAATTATGAAGACTCTGATCCGCATTAATAAAATTAAGAGATTTGTGGCAACTATTCTGCTGTTTTTCAGCTTGTATCTCATTCTGCCGGATAAACTGGTACAGACAGTGCATGCCGGTACCGATGGTGTCATATGGACTGTTGTGAATCTGAACGATGTCGGAGTAGGGTCATTGCGCAACACGATCATTAATACTGCGTCGGGCGATACGATTGTCTTTCAGAGCGGTTTGACCGGGACAATCGTACTTTCCAGCCAGCTTACAATTGACAAAAGCCTCAGTATCATAGGTCCTGGTGCTGCAAGTCTGACGATCAGCGGCAATAATCAATGCCGTGTGTTCAAGATCACAAGCGGAGATGTATCCCTTTCAGGGTTTACTGTAGCAAATGGTATAACCATCGGAGCGGATGGCAACTATGGATATGACGGCTTTGGCGGAGGCGGAGGTGGCGGAGGCGGTGCAGGTGCAGGCGGCGGAGGCATGCTTATAACAGGAGGGACCGTAGTTATTGACAGTATCGCTTTTTCAAACAATAGCGCGATAGGGGGTCATGGCGGCAGCGGAGGAGACGGATGGCAATTCAATCCCAGCCCTGACGGTTACGGCGGCGACGGCGGCACCAGTGATATGGTACCCGGCTCTATAGCCGGTGAGGGCGGCAACGGTAACCACAACTATGGTGAGGATGTAATAAACTGGGGTAATTACAGCGGTGGTGGCGGCGGACACGGCGGTGCCCGTAACGGTAATGGCTCATCCGGCGGTAACGCTTATTATCTTGGTGGCAATGGAGGAGCAGGCGGAAACCATGGCGGACAGCCCTTTTACTGGGACATGGCAGGATATGGAGGCGATGGCGGCCAAGGTGGAACAGGCAACGGCGGAGCTGTCTGCCTGACCAACGGTTCTTTATACATTTCAAACAGTTCTTTTACCGGTAATACCGCTATCGGCGGAGTAGGCGGTAACGCCGGTTCAAGTAATTATCAGCTATCAGGATCAGACGGTTTGTACTTCGGCGGACATGGCGGTGATGGAGGGATAGGCAGAGGCGGAGCAATTTATATAGGTGATCTTGTCTACAGCGGCAGCGCTTCGTATCAGTCCGGAACAGTGGAAATCGTTAACAGCACTTTCAGTGGAAACAGCGCTTCAGGCGGGACAGGCGGATTATCCGCAGGTCCTGCATTTGAAAACGGCTATACCGGCGATCATCACTCCAATGGAATCTGCAATAAGGGCACGATAGGGCTTCGAAATGTCACAGGAGATACCGACGGGCTCACGACCGGTATGACTTATTCTCTTAGAGGTTCTGATGCCGGAGAATCAACAATCACATCGAACCTGGCAAATATATCTGTCGAGAGCGGCGGATCAACCATTACAGTCACTTTAAATGATAGTATCGGGCTTCCTGTATTCGGAGAAACTGTAACATTGAATGCAGAAAGCGGCAGCCCTAGTATATATCCTTCAAGCGCTTCAACTGATATCAACGGCAGGGCGGTTTTTACAGTGAGTAATACCCGAGCTGAGACAGTTATTCTAGCTGCAAGGAACACATCTGCCAATATGACGGTCAGCCAGCGGTTAACATTGTCTTTCACACCCGGTTTGACAAATGCCAATACTTCATCGATCACGGCCAGCCCATCCAGCATCTATGCAAATGGCAGTGATGAATCATATATTACTGTTACGCTTAAGGATAAATATGACAATACTGTGGGAAGCGGCAAGTCAGTGTCTTTAAGCCAAAACGGAGCTTCAACGATTACACCTGCAATTACGGTTACCGACAATGAAGGCAGAGCATTTTTCACAGTAAAGAACAGTATTCCCGGGACAGTAACCTATACCGCAAGAAGCACGACCGACAACCTGACGCTTACACATACTGCTGCGGTCGATTTTACAGCATATATCTGGTCTGTCAGTTCTTTGGCAGATATTGAATTCCCCGGTACGCTGCGTCATGCCATAATCAATGCCCCGGCCGGAACAGCAATTACATTTGCTAGCGGCCTATCAGGAACAATTAATTTAAATAGCTCCCTGCCGGCGATCAGCAAGGATATGGTCATTGACGGACTTGGCGCAAATGTAACCATAAGCGGGGTTAACACATACCGCATTTTTGAGATAACAAGCGGTACCGTGTCCATAAAGAACCTGAGTATTGTAAATGGTAAAGCTGCAGGAAGTAATGGCGCGGATGGCGAGGACGGTACATATCACGCTTCGGGATATGGTTATGGCGGCGATCCAGGCGCTACAGGCAGGGGCGGAGCGATGTTCATAACGGGCGGTACTGTAACAATTGAAAACGTCAGTTTTTCAAATAATCAGGCTATCGGAGGCAACGGCGGAGAAGGCGGTGACGGGAAAGGTCCCGGAGCTACCTACGATGACGGCGGAAACGGCGGTAGTGCAGGTAACGGTGAAGGCGGAGCGATCTATCTTAATAGTGGAACACTGTCTGTTTCAAACAGCAGCTTTTCAGGAAATACTGCCATTGGGGGTCAAGGCGGCAGAGGCGGCAACGGCACGGGAGTCGGCGGACAAGGAGGTCATGGCGGCAACGGCTTTGGCGGAGCGATTTTTATAAACACAGGTTCCTTTAATTTACAGTACTGCACTTTTTCCAATGACAGCGCTTCAGGAGGCAACGGCGGTAACGGCGGCGGACCAGGTAATAATCCTGGCGGAAAGATCGGCGGCAACGCAGGTCACGGACAAGGCGGTGCGATCTATCTTAACAACGGAAATTATGTAATATCCGATATCCGGTTTTCCAATGAAACAATCACTGCAGGAATCTTAGGTACGGGCGATAACGGAAACGGATCAGCCGGCAGTGCTGTCGGCCGTGATATTTATAAACAAAGCGGAACGATCACATTAAGCGGTGTTATCTTTGATGCCGGAGGAAACAGTTACCGTAATGCAGCTTTGGCTGTTGTCGGAAACTCATCGGTGACAGTTAATTGGTCGGAAGTAAATTCCGGAGGCAATGCTTCCGCAACAGTCTCCGTTACCCTGAAGGATGTAAGCGGTATGACGGTGGGCAGCGGGAAACAGGTATCTTTAAGTCAGGGCAGCGGACGCTCTGTCATATCACCTGCCGTTGCTGTTACTGACGGAAACGGCATAGCAACCTTTCAGGTATCAGATATTTATTCCGAGACGGTAACTTACAGCGCTTCGGATATAACTGACGGCCTTACACTGACACAGACAGCGTCGGTATATTTCCTGCCCTCCGATATAAATTTATCCTTATTTACAGCAGAACCGGCTTCAGCAACTGCTGATGGCAGCGATATATCCACTATCACAGTAACGCAAAGATTAGTAAATGGGGATCCTGCGCCGGGAAAGACCGTAACACTAAACCAGGGGACCGGACATTCAACGATATCCCCTTCTCTAACGCAAACGACTAACAGCAACGGTCAGGTGATTTTTACCGTTGTAAGCAGTATTGCCGAGACGGTGACCTATACGGCTTCGAATATAACCGATGGTTATACCATACCGGAAAGCGTTGACGTTACTTTTGAACCATATGCATGGATCGTAAGCAGTCTTGCTGACACGAACACGCCAGGGACCCTTCGTCATGCAGTCAGCTCAGCTCCCGCTGGCGCGACAATCAATTTTCAAAACGGTCTTAGCGGAACGATAATATTAGGAAGCTCGCTTCCTAATATAAGCAGGGATCTGACGATCGATGCAACAGGTGCTAACATTATAATAAGCGGAAACGATCTGTATCGTGTCTTCTATATTGACAGCGGTGCGGTATCGATCCGGAATCTGACTATTGCACATGGAAAAGCAGCAGGAGGCAACGGAGCAACAAACTGGAATGGAGAGAATGGAGGAAATGCCTATGGCGGCGGCTTATGTGTCGCCGGCGGAACAGTAAATCTGATCAATATCTCCTTCAGTTATAACTCAGCAATCGGAGGGCAAGGAGGAAACGGTAATACTGATGGTGCTTATTCTTCCGGGCAATACGGCGGCCGCGGAGGTGATGCTTTTGGCGGAGCTGTATACATGTCTGCAGGTAATTTGAATATATCAGGGAGTATGTTTGATCACAATAATGCATCCAGCGGTAACGGGGGCAACGCGACTTATTCATGGGTATCTACTTATGGAGGAAACGGTGGGAACAGCGGCGGCGGAGCTGTCTTCGCTTACTCAGGAACATTAAGCATTACCGACAGCCGTTTTATGAATAATACAATTACTGTTGGTCAAAGAGGCAGCGGTGTTACATTAAACGGCAGCGTCGGTACCGGCCTCTATTCAGACCTATATGTATACAGCGGAACATGCCAGGTTGAAAGTATCAGCCTGGCATCAGACAGCTTCAGCTACTATAATCCCGCTCCTGCTGATGCAGGCCAGTCTGTTCTCACAGTCAGCCCGATCAGTGTCAGATCAGACGGGATCGAGCAATCAACCGTCACGGTTACTTTGAAATATGCTAATGGGAACCCTGCTCCCGGAAAGAAAATCACATTAAGTCAGGGTACGGGAAGCTCTGTTATAACGCCCTTAAACGGCGGTTATGCGAATAATAACGGTATTGCCGCCTTCACGGTAACAAATACCGTAGCGGAGGCAGTTATATATAATGCTTATGATGTTTCCGATAACATAACAGTTGCACAGACAGCATCAGTAACATTCACGTCATCAGATCCGGATTCATCCGAAATAGCAGCCGATCCGGCTTCTGTGACAGCCAATGCAGGCTCTTCTGCTGTTATTACAGTAACACTGAAGTTTGCCAATGGTGATATTGCAAATGGCAAGCCGGTCACTCTATACCAAGGTTCCGGTCATTCCTTAATATCACCTGCCATTGCAATTACAGATGCGAACGGGCAAGCAACATTTACCGTAATGAACGGCTACACGGAGACAGTAACTTATGAAGCAAGGGATACAAAAGGAAACATACTGGTATCAGACACAACCAATGTAACGTTTACATCGTATGATTGGGTCGTAAATAGCCTTTCTGATACCGAAGTCCTCGGGACGCTTCGTCACGCGGTAAAGTACGCCCAGCCGGGATCAAGCATAATTTTCGCAAGCGGTTTGAACGGAACAATATCATTATCAAGCCCGCTGCCAACAATAAACAAGGACCTGGCAGTTAACGGTGCGGGAGCTACTGTAACCATCAGCGGCAACGATCAATACCGTATCTTTCAGGTTGAAAGCGGAACAGTATCTATTAAAAATCTTGTTCTTACTCACGGTATGTCCACCGGGAACAACGGTACATTTGCATACCCCACCGGAAATAGCGGAGGTCATGGTTTTGGCGGCAGTTTAAACATTACAGGTGGAACAGTAGCTTTGGATAATATCTATTTCAACAGTAACTCAGCAATTGGCGGCGCCGGCGGAGGTGGAATAGGCAGCAATAATGTCAGCTGCTACAGAGGCGGCTGGGGCGGAGGCGGATATGGCGGAGCTATTTATCTGGGAAGCGGCTCGCTGACAATCAAGAATTGCAGATTTGAAGGCAATAAAGCAAACGGAGGCAGAGGCGGTGATGGCTGGGCTTATGGCGGCAGTGGAGGAAATGGTTATGGCGGCGCGATTTTCATCTCGAGTGGTTCTCTTGTAATATCCGACAGCCAGTTTTCTGCAAATACAGTTGCTTATGGACCGGGTGATGCTGCCTCCAATACAAATGGCAGCAACGGTGGTGCTTTGTATCCTGACCTGTATAATTACGGCGGCAGTTGCGGAGCTAATAATGTGACTTTTGGTTCCGGAGAAAGCAGCTATTACGGTACTGATTCTGTTTATACGGTTTCATTTGACTCTCATGGCGGCAGCCTTGTTTCAAGTATCGATGTTATCTCGGGTTCTGTTATTAGTACACCGCAAATTGCCCCCCGTCCCGGTTTTGCACTAACAGGCTGGTATAGGGAAGCATCATACGACACTATATGGAATTTCAGTGCAGATACCATAAACGCTGATATGACCCTCCATGCAAAATGGACATCTGTCCCTATATATACGGTGACATTCAAGGATTGGGACAACACCGTTATAAAAACAGATAATGTTAATGAAGGAAGTGCGCCGTCAGCTCCGGGAACACCCACAAGAACAGGTTATACTTTTACCGGTTGGGATAAGAATATGAGCAATATCACCAGTGACCTTGATGTAACGGCACAGTATGCAATAAACTCTTACACTCTTACCTTTAGAAATTTCGACGGAACTGAAATCCATCAGCAGTCTGTGGTTTATAGCAGTGCTGTTTCGGCACCGGCAGATCCGACAAGGACAGGCTATACTTTCGCAGGCTGGAGCCCGGTGTTGCCAGCCACTATGCCGGCAGAAAACAAAACACATACTGCGCAGTGGACAATTAACCAGTACACGATAACATTCGAAAGCAATGGTGGCACATCAGTCAGCGCTATAACTCAGAATTATGGAACGGCAATCACTGCTCCGGGCAATCCGACAAAGACAGGTTATACGTTCGCAGGCTGGAGCCCGGTACTGCCAGGAACTGTACCGGCAGAAAATAAGACACATACTGCACAGTGGACAGTTAACCAGTACACGATAACATTCGACAGCACTGGAGGCACATCAGTCAGTTCTATAACACAGGACTATGGAACAGCAGTCTCTGCTCCAGGCAATCCGACAAAGACAGGCTATACTTTCGCAGGCTGGAGCCCGGCATTGCCAGAAACTATGATAGGAGAGAACAAGACACTAACAGCGCAGTGGACTGCCAATCAATACACAATAACTTTTGATAGCGCGGGAGGCAGTACTGTAGCAGCTATTACTCAGGATTATGCAACAGCAATTACAGCTCCAGGCAATCCGACAAAGACAGGCTATACATTTGCAGGATGGAGTCCGGCACTGCCAGCCACTATGCCTGCTGAGAATAGCACGCATACAGCTCAGTGGACAATCGGTCAATATACGATAACATTCGACAGCAATGGAGGTATGTCAGTTGGCGCAATAACGCAGGACTATGGAACAGCCATAACAGCTCCTGGCAATCCCACAAAGACCGGTTATACTTTCGCAGGCTGGAGCCCTGCACTGCCAGCAACTATGCCAGGAGAAAACACTACACATACAGCACAATGGACTCCCAATCAATACACGATAACTTTCGACAGTGCGGGAGGCAGTACTGTAACAGCTATTACTCAGGATTATATGACAGTAATAACTGCACCAAGTAATCCGACGAAGATCGGTTACACATTCGCAGGTTGGAGCCCTGCACTGCCAGCAACTATGCCTGCAGAGAATAAGACACATACAGCACAGTGGACTATTGGTCAATATGCGATAACATTCGACAGCACTGGAGGCACGTCAGTTAGCGCTATAACGCAGGATTATGGAACAACAATAACAGCTCCAGGCAATCCTACAAAGACCGGTTATACATTCGCAGGCTGGAGCCCTGCACTGCCAGGCACTATGCCGGGAGAAAACACTACACATACTGCACAGTGGACAGTTAACCAGTATACGATAACTTTTGACAGCGCGGGGGGCAGTAATGTTACATCGATCACTCAGGATTATGGAACAGCAATTACTGCTCCAGCGAACCCGACAAAGACCGGCTACACTTTCGCAGGCTGGAGCCCTGCACTTCCAGGAACTGTGCCGGCAGAAAACAAGACGCATACTGCACAATGGACTATAAACCAGTACACGATAACATTTGACAGCACAAGCGGGACGGCAGTTGACCCGATGACACAGGATTATGGAACAACAATAACAGCTCCAGGCAATCCTACAAAGACCGGTTATACTTTCGCAGGCTGGAGCCCTGCACTGCCAGGCACTATGCCGGGAGAAAACACTACACATACTGCACAGTGGACAGTTAACCAGTACACGATGACATTTGACACGGCAGGCGGAACGGTAGTTGCTCCGGTAACACAGGATTATGGAACAGTACTTACTGCTTCAGTGAACCCGACAAAGACCGGTTATACATTCGCTGGCTGGAGTCCTGCACTGCCGGGAACCATGCCTGCAGAAAACAAGACACATACTGCGCAATGGACTATTAACCAGTATACGATAACATTCGACAGCAACGGAGGCACGTCAGTCAGCGCTATAACACAGGATTATGGAACAACCGTAACAGCTCCAATGAATCCGACAAAGACCGGTTACACATTTGCAGGCTGGGGCCCGGTACTGCCAGGTACTATGCCGGGAGAGAACAAGACACATACCGCACAATGGACTCCCAATCAATACACAATAACATTTGACAGCGCAGGAGGCAGTAATGTTACAGCCATCACTCAGGATTATGCGACATCTGTTATGCCTTCTGCTGATCCGGTAAAGGCCGGCTACACATTTGCAGGATGGAACCCTGCACTGCCGGGAACTGTACCAGCAGAGAACACGACTCATACTGCGCAGTGGACCATTAACCAATACACGGTAGCATTCGACAGCACCGGAGGGACATCAGTTAACGCTATAACTCAGGACTATGGAACAACAGTCACTCCTCCAGGTAATCCGACCAGAGCAGGATATACCTTTGCTGCATGGGATGTTGTTATACCAAACATAATGCCAGCAAATAACGTGACAATAAAAGCTTTATGGACGGTAAATCAATACACAATAACATTTGACAGTGCGGGAGGCAGTAACGTTACAGTGATCACTCAGGATTATGGAACAACAGTTACTGCTCCAGTGAACCCGACAAAGACCGGCTATACATTCACAGGCTGGAGCCCTGTACTGCCGGGAACTATACCTGCTGAGAATAGGACGCATACAGCACAGTGGACAATAAATTTATTTACTCTGAGCTATTATTCAGAAGGTAATGGAAGTGTTTCGGGAATAAGTAACCAGTCAGTCAGTCACGGTTCAGATGGAAGCAGCGTATCAGCTATACCGGATGATGGGTACCTCTTCGAAAAATGGAGCGATGGATCTGTGGATAATCCCCGTACAGACAGGAACGTGACTGCAGACAAAACTGTTTATGCAAGTTTCTCGCCGGTGATCTACACTCTGACATATTCCGCAGGAGAGCATGGAACCATCTCAGGCAGCACACGTCAGACGGTTAATTCTGGCAGCTCGGGGACTTCAGTTAAAGCAGTTCCGGATGTAGGTTATCGCTTTGCAATATGGAGCGACGGCGTAACCTCCATGGTTCGTATCGAAACGGGAGTCATAAAGAGTTTAAATGCTTCGGCAAGTTTTGTTAAGGAAGATTCAGGACAAGGTGATATTCCGCAAGATGACGGGAATAACAGTGCAACCGCTTTAGTAACAGCTAATGCAACTGCAACAGGAAGCGGAAACGTATCAGCATCAGTCACGTTGAATCAAGTTAACAATGCGATAGACACTGCTTTGAATGCAGCCGGAAGCGATGATGCCGGTATGCTGGCGGAAGTTGAAATAAAGGTTCAGGCACCGACTGATGCAACCAATGTGGAAGTTACTATACCCCAAGAATCTTTAAAACGAGCTTCAGATGGAGGTATTGACCGATTCACCAGTTCTAATCCGCTTGCTTCCGTTACCTTTAATAGTGAAGCACTCGCTACATTGACCGAAGCCACCGGCAATGTGGCTATCTCTACTGCTAAGCTTGATAACTCGACTATGTCATCTGAGATCCAGGAGCTGATCGGAGACAGACCTTTGTACAATTTCTCAGTTAAATGCGGAGAAACATTGATTTCGCAGTTCGGCGGATATGTAACGGTAAGCATTCCCTATACTCCATCAGCGGGAGAGGATATTAATTCGATCATAATATACTATATAAACGCCAATGGTAAACTTGAAACGGTTGTTAATTGCAAATACAACGCTGTTACAAGCACTGTATCCTTCATTACAAACCATTTCTCAAACTATGCCATAGGCTATAATATGGTGACCTTCAAGGATGTCGCGCCAGACGCATCGTACAGCAATGCGGTATCATTCATCGCAGCCAGGGAGATCACCAAAGGCACAGGCAATGGCAGTTTCAGCCCTCAAGCAAAGCTGACAAGAAGCGAAGCTCTTGTAATGCTGATGAGAGCATACGGAATTGGACCGGATTCAAACCCAATGGACAATTTTACCGATGTCGGAAACACATATTACACGAACTATCTCGCGACAGCAAAAAGACTGGGAATTACAAAGGGAGTAGGCAATAATAAATTTGCGCCTGACAGAGCTGTTACACAACAGGAGATGTTCACTCTTTTGTATAATACGATGAAGGTAATGAGTCAGTTGCCGCAAGGAACAATGGTAAGGCAGTTGTCTGATTTTACAGATGCAACCGTAATAGCCGATTGGGCAAAGGAATCAATGGCTTATCTTGCGGATACGGGAATCATTTCCAATAACAAGCTATCGCCGGTAAATACGATGACCAGAGCGGACATGGCTCAGGTGCTGTACAACCTTTTGTCAAAATAGCCGGTAGAAACTGTAATGCAGATTCTAGTATTTGAGCCTTCCCGTTCAATAAAATCCGATGCGGGAAGGCTTCTTCTTAATAACTATAGTAAATTTACTTTAACTGATATGTTATCATATATACAACGACGAAAACGCAGGTAAAACATGATATTTGATAACATCGGTTTCATTTCAGCAGACAGCATATCCAAAGACAATGACGGGAAAAATGATCCTGCCGTCATGTTCAGAAAAAGCTTTGCAGTGGAAAAAGGTTATACGAAAGCTGTCTTATACGTTGCAGGACTGGGTTTAGGCTATCACTATATTAACGGCACGTTAGTCAGCCCTGATCTGTTCACACCTGCAACGGGCAACTACATGAGAACCATATGGTATAACAGCTATGATGTGACGGCGCTTCTGACCGCAGGTGATAATATATCGGCATCTTTGCTTGGAAACGGTTTTTTCAATGAAAGCTTAAAGACAGCATGGAATTTTGATACCGCACCATGGAGAGCCATACCAAGACTGATCTACAGACTTGATGTAATATATAATGATCATATATACACACTGGTTTCTGATGAGTCATGGAAAGTATCAACCGATTGCTTCATAACCTACAACCAATTACGAAGCGGCGAACATTTCGATTCAAGAAAATATGATCCCGACTGGGTCAGTACCGGTCATGACGATTCTGTATGGGAAAATGCGGTTTTGGTTGATAAACCAGTTGATATGGTATTCAGAGAACTTAAAAGCGAACCCATAAGGGAATGCGAAGAATATCCCGCTGTCAGGATCATTAAAACTGCAAAAGATAAGTATGTGTTTGATATAGGGCAGAACATATCGGGATATATAAGGCTCAAGATAAGGCAGAAGAGCGGCGACAGGCTGATCATACGTTACGGGGAACAGTTAAAAGAAGACGGTTCGCTGGAACTTAATAAAATGGACAGGTTCTTTAAACAAAGCGATTTTCAAACGGACAGAGTCATATGCAACGGTAAATATATAACATGGTCCCCGAAGTTCGTTTATCATGGCTTCAGGTATATAGAAATAGAAGGACTGAAACAGGTACCTTCATATTCAGCGGTAAAGGGGATATTCGTGCATCAGGATATAGAAAGAAGAGCTTTTTTCGAGTGTTCTGATGTATGCATCAACAGACTGTATAAAATGTGCATCATATCCACATATTCTAATCTGTTCCATATCCCTACTGATTGCCCTACACGGGAAAAGTTAGGCTGGACTAATGATGCCAGGGCATCCTGCGAGCAGATGCTCATCAACTTCAATATGGACATGTTTTACAGTAAGTATATGCAGGATATTTATGATGCTATGCTGGATAACGGTGCGCTGCCTGGCATAATACCTTCTTCAGGCTGGGGATATGAATGGGGTTCGGGACCCATATCCTCCGGCATTCTTTTTGAAATACCATACAGATACTATATCTATACATCAGATTCCTCCCTGCTCAAAGATTCCTACCCGTATTTTATAAGGCACCTGGAATATATAAAGAACAGGAAGAAAGAAAACGGATTTGTAGCATATGGGCTCTGCGACTGGGCCGGACCTTATGAATATCTTGAAGATTCACCCGTTCCGTTAGAGTTTACCGATACTGTAATGTATTATTTATTTATAAATACGGCAATTGAATCATCAAAGATACTTAATATTAAAATTGAAGATAAATGGATAAAGGAAAAAGAAAGCATCGGAAACATTATTACTGATAAATATGTAGATGAAAAAGGATACTGTACGGTAGAAGAACAGACTGCTCTTGCAATGCTCATATGCAACGGCCTGTACAATGATATTGCCCCTCTTAAAGAACAGCTTATGAGGAATATCCAAAAGCATGATTTCCATCATTACTGCGGCATGCTCGGATTAAGATATTTATATGATGCTTTAACTAAGTGTTCGTTGAGCGATCATGCTTACAGGATAATATGCGCAACGGGTTATCCCAGTTATATGGATTGGATCACTAAAAGAGATGCTACTGCTCTTTGTGAAACATTTCAGGAGTCCAATTCCCAGAATCATCATATGTGGTCAGACTTCATAGCATGGCTCATAAAGAATGTAGCGGGAATACAGCCAACGGTCAATGACCCCGGGTTTAAAGAAACGCTCATAAATACATTCTTCCCTGATTCTTTAAATTATGTTTATTCATATATAGACACTCCAAAAGGAAGGGTATCGGTATCCTGGAAGAGGATAAAAGATAAAATCAGATACACGCTTTCCATACCGGAAGGTGTAACTGCAAAGATCATATTACAGAATGCTGTATTTAAAGATACTATGAGTAATATAACTGAATGTACTAACGGGGATTTTGAGTATATAGTAAATGATCAGTGATCCAATCTTGCTTTAATGATCTGCTCAGTTATACCGTCCGAATTCCCTTACGGTCTGATACATTGCATATATGTTTTCGTAAGGGGTCAATGGAGACAGGTTGTTTGCGTCCCTCATAACGAATTTGTCAGTATACGGCATCACGTCGTCCATTATACTCTTTGTGATATGTCTTATCTGTTCAGGTGTCTTTTGCATTAAATCATCTACCCTGACGCCTCCATTTAAGCGCACTATGCCTTCACCCAATTCTGTAGCAAGTTTTTTGAAGTTTACAGGAAATCCTGTATCAAAAGTACATACCCTGAGATTATCTTTTAAAAATTTGAAATGCCTTTGGGCATCACCGCAAAGATGTATTGAATTGACGCTTTTACTGAAATCCTTTACTAAAGAGGATATAAGCTTTAAATGATGCGGATATATCATTTCCCTGTACATGTCAGAGGATAACAGCGCGATCGAATCGTCTGCAAAACCAAAATTATCCGTTATAAGTTCAAACCCGAAATACTTTCTAAGCTCCTTTAGCCTGTATATGATCGCTTCTACGATATAATTCAATAACTCATTTGCATATTCAGGGTCTTCGATCAGGTCCGCACAGAAATTTTCTGTCCCTCTTATCATGCATGCCAAAGTCATAGGACCGTCTGTGCCTATTCCGGAGAATCCGACTTTCTTTATGGGTTTTCCTCTGTGTTCATACCCGTTTTTCTGAAGCTTCAGCATTTCATTGTATGTCCGAAACGATCTTTCTTCGAAATTTTCAAATATGCCCGGGAAAGGTTTATTGAACAGGATGCTTTTGTTTTCGCCTAACAAGAAAGGTTCAGAAAAAGGCACATTGTTCCTGACATAAGACACCTTTGCTCCAAGCCATCCTGCCTCATGGAGATTCTGCCTGTCGACATATATGGACCATCCTTCTTCAGGCATTCCCATTTCATGGTCTGCATATATGAAGTGGCGCATTATGTATTCGATCTCACAGTATGTCTTTGTCATGATCAAGGGATCATTAAAATACTGTTCAAATGTATGTTTTTCGGTATTCAGTCTGCTATCTAGAAGTATGATCCTGTTGTTGCAATATATCATACAAGGCATCCTGGTCGGTTTGCCTTTTTCGTATGACGCCCAGACCTCTTTCACTTCTTCATTGTGTCTATCGAAATCTATGTCAAATTGCATCTGATTTAACTCCTGATAGTAATCAAATATAATGCCCATATTTACGTACTGCCTGGTACATCGCATATACGTTCTCTATCGGCGTGTTCGGTGAAAGGTTGTTTGCTTCCCTGAATACGAATTTCTTTGTATTGGGTTTTACTTCATCTATTATCCTCTTTGTTTCCTTCCCTATTTCTTCCGGTGTATTATGCATAAGAGCCTCTACTTTGATCCCTCCTTTTATCGTAATATCCGGACCAAGCTCCTTTGTGAGCTTCCCGAAGTTTACAGGGAATCCCGTATCAAATGTGACAACATTCAGATTGTCCCTCAGGAACTTGAAATGCCTTGTCGCATCCCCGCAAAGGTGGATGGAGTTCCTGCTCTTTTCGAAGTCATGAACTAATGATGAATACAATTTTTTATGGAAAGGAAATACCTTTTCCTGATACATTTCGCATGATAATAAAGCGATGGAATCATCCGCATAACCTACAGAATCATTTATAACATCAATGCCAAAGAACTTTTTCAAGCCCTTGATCCTGAATAAAGCCGCTTCAGTGAGAAAATCCAGTAATTCGCTTGCATATGCAGGATCCTCTATAAGATCCACACAGAAATTTTCCGCGCCTCTTATCATACATGCGACAGTCATGGGCCCGTCAGTACCGATGCTTCCGAAGTTCACTTTCTTGATGGGAAGCCCCTTGAACGTATATCCGCTTTTCTGCATTTTCAGCATGGCTTCATACATTTCCAGTGACCTTGCTTCAAAATTATCGAACAGCCCCGGTATGCCTTTTTTGAAAAGCATGTCTTTATTGTCATCATTCAGGAAAGGTTCGCAGTAAGGAACGCTGTTATCAGGATATACTATAGGCGCTCCGAGCCAGCATGCTTCATATACGTTCTGCTTATCCACATATATTTCCCAGCCGTCTTTTGGCAATCCCATTTCATGGTCCGCATAAAGTGAGTGCCTCATATAGTAAAGATATTCCAGATATACCTTTATCATGACTTCAGGATCTCTGAAATACTGCCTGTAGGTAATACCTTCAGGGTTATTGTTCCTGTTAAGAAGTATGACTCGAGGATTTACCCCTAGTAGCATAGGCATCCTGACAGGATCTCCTTTATAGTACTGTTCCCACACACGTTTTGATTCCTCATTATGCTTTTCGTAATCCCTGTCCATTATCATGATCTTTTCCCCTTATCTTTTTGGAAGTATTTCTATCCAATATCCGTCAGGATCATTGATGAAATACAGTCCCATTGACCTATTTTCATAACATATGCAGCCCATCTCTTTATGTTTATCATATGATCCCAAATAATCATCCGTTACAAATGCAAGATGTATCTCGTTATCACCAAGGTCATATTTTGTATCGCCTTTAGCTTTCAGCCATGTCAGTTCAAGTTTGAATCCTGTGACTTTATCGGTAAGGAATGCCAATGTGAAATCATCGAACTTCTTTATCTTTTCAACTTCCAGACCTAATGCGGTTTCATAGAATGAAATCGCTTTATCCATATCCGATACATTAAAATTAAAATGAGCGAATGTGTGTTTCATTTTTCCCTCACAAACCAAAAAATTTCTGTCCGTCATGTTCCATGAATATTATACGTTCTTTATACTCTTTCATTGTATCTTTTTCTACAAGTTTTCCGATTATTGAATAGTCGTCCAGAAAGTGCATTGGAAATACTTTTGATGTTTCGGTATTGTCCAGAAAATATCTTATACCTCTGTCGAATATCTCATTCTGCCTCGGATCCACAGGGTAGAATGCTATATCGATCTTCCTTCCCTGTATCTTTTTCATCTCCCGCTTGAAATGCGCTTCCATATCACGGTTGTATTTATGCGGTTCGCCTTCCCATATCCATAAATGAAGATCACCCGAGTGATATAGGGTTTTACCATCAGCGGTTATGATATATGCAACGCCTTTATCTGTAGAACCCAGTGTCTCTACGGTGATATCGTCCAGCGTGAACTTCTGATCCGCTATCACATAAGTGATGTCACCTGCTTTATCCGGGTAAGCCGATTCAATGGTCTTCCTGTAACTTCTGCGTATATCGTATGACAGTATATATTTAACATACATATTGTTTTTAAATAAGTCAAAGACCTTCATGGAAAAATGATCCTGGTGCCCGTGGCTTGCAAAAACATAAACTTTTTTATCTCTTCCTGTTTCGGGTATGTTGCCGTCGTAATAGTCAAAAAGAAGTATTTTGTCCTTTGTCTCTATAAGAAATGTACTGTGCTTTATATGCGTTATATCCATTTACTTAAATAAAAGCTCCTTTGCTTTCTTCTGTTCGTTGTATTCATCGATAGTCTTTACCACATCAGTGTCGTTATAGAATAAATACAGTACCACGGCACCGGCCAGACATATAGCAGCTATAAGAGCGGTCGCCTGCACGCCTTTAGCAGTAGGATAATCATCTGTTGCACCAAGGTACATCACATAGCTGACAATTACCGAAACGATCGCCTGCGCTATCTTTGTCACGAATTGTCTTGCGGCTACAAACATGCCTGTCTTGTTCTCTCCTGTCTTAATAGTATCATACTGTGCAAGATCAGCAAATGCCGATGATGGCAATATATTCGTACATGCTAAAGGAAATGCGATCAGGATGCCTATCAGAAAGGCGCATATCACAGCACCTGCCATCGCTCCTTCTCCTACAAATCCGACAAGAAAAGGTGATGTCACGATACCTGTACCGAAGAATGCGGAAATAGGCTTATACAGATATATACCCGCATATACGAACACATATGCGCAGCATGCGCCTATAAGGAGAGGTTTCTTTCCTTTTTTACGTGCGATATGATTGACCAGAGGATATGTGCATATGCCCACTACGATGCTTATTCCCAATATGAGGGTCGCGGCATTTTCATTCAACCCTAAGAGCGTATCGACATAGAATAAAAGCGCTGCATTGAAGAAAGCAAATCCGACCTGCATAATGAGATAACCTGAGGTCATTATAGCGTAGTTCTTATATGCAAACGTAGCTTTTATGGATTCAAATATCGGTTTGTAATACGGCTTGTTGTCCACATAATCCTTTTCTTTTATGGAAAAACCCGCTATCAGAGCACATATACCGCCGATCCCGGCGAATATACCCAAAGCAATTCTCCATGCCCAGACGGTTTCAATTCCTGATCCTTTAAAAACAGATACAAGTACCGGAAGAACATATATCACCGAGCTTCCAAGAACAAACATAAGGGAACTTACCGTATAGAAGAAAACACGTCTTTTTGTGTCTGTTACAAGCTCGGGAGACAGTGCCATATATGGGATGCAGTATAAAGTGGAAGCCATGTAATATGCAAGAAGAAAGAAAGAGATCCAGACTACATTTATCCAGCTGATGTCTGTTACCGGAGGGAAAAATATAAGAAG
>Ga0172381_10001713_pt1 | contig 25098 bp, 20 predicted proteins | sample Leawel6488metaG_FD_119754 | JGI IMG/M metagenome (GOLD analysis project Ga0172381, IMG submission 119754) | Leachate microbial communities from a municipal landfill in Southern Ontario, Canada - Leachate well 64-88 metaG | ecosystem: Engineered > Solid waste > Landfill > Unclassified | place... | reverse complement strand
CCAATGTTCCTCCAATTAAGGACCAATTAAAGACCAATTAAAGACCAATGATCCTCTAACCGTTCTCCCATCTCCTCCAATGGTCCTCCAATCATTCTCCCATCTTCTCCAATGGTTCTCCCAGCGGCTCCCATCCTTCCGGCTTCTCCAATGATCTCCCATCTTTTCCAATGGTTCTCACATTGTTTGTCCAGATTTTTAAGGCGCTTTAACCGGCTCATTAGCCGGGCAGCAGTATCAAATGGCAATAGTCCTTCCGGAGGGCTATTTGGCAATAAAGAATTCCAGCGCTAATAATACAGTATTATATGATATTTATGATGGAACGTTTAACCATCCTATTAGAACATTGTTTAACAACACAGCAGGTGCTTATACTTTTAATTCAAATTATATTCTGAGGATTGTCAATGATACCTGCGAGGTTTATTGTCGTAACATTTGCGGAACACAGGCCACCAACATCACTTTCTCAAACATTACCAACAACCAATTCATTTTCAACTGGATAGATGGTAATGGAAGCAGCCGGGTAGCATTTATTAAAGAAGGCTCGGATGGCGCTGCTTCCCCAATAAATAATACTACCTACACTGCAAACACCGCCTTTGGCTCCGGCTCCCAAATTGGAACCACGGGTTGGTATTGTGTATTTAACGGAACTACACATGCTGCGGGAGTGACGGTTACAAACCTGTCACCTTGTAAAACATATCGGGTAATGGTGTGTGAATACACCGGCGCGGTAGGTTCTGAAATTTACAACACTTCCACTGCGATTAAAAATCCAGAAAATGTTCAAACAAGTGGTTCAACAATTATTCCGACAGATGGACTTTTGGCTTATTATCCTTTCAATGGCAATGCCAATGATGAGAGCGGAAATGGAAATAATGGGGTGGTGAATGGGGCAACTTTGACAAATGATAGGTTTGGAAATGCCAATAAGTCTTATAGTTTTGATGGAATTGATGATTGGATAGATGTTAATTACAATGAAAATCTTTTTCCTCAAATACAAACAATTTCACTATGGATCTTTGCAGAAAATTCAAATAGTTACTCGAGTTGTATTTTACGTGCAGGTAATGCCAGTAATGATGGATGGCGAGGATATTCAATTTCTCCAAGAAATTTCGAAACTCAGTATGGTTATACTGATTTTAATGGATCTGATTATTGTCTTACGCTTGTTCAACCCATTAACGAATGGCTCATTCGACAATGGTTTCATCTTATAATCGTCAGAAACAATAACTCCGGCGATCATTATATTAATGGCAATTTAGTTTCTTCAGCAAACACCCAGGGGGTTTATCAGCCCCCACTTTATTCAAAATTATTTATCGGATCAAACCATTTGGGTGACAATGGATTGCCGTTTTCATTTTTTAATGGGTTTCTTGACGATATCCGCATTTATAACCGTGCCCTCACCGTTTCTGAAATCCAAGCATTATATCATGAAGGAGAGCAGCAGCCTCTTATTGTTACCTCTCCCAACGGTGGTGAACGATGGAAGGTAGGCGATATTCGCCCTATCACATGGACAAGTTGCGGGGCTGATAATGTAAAAATTGAGTATTCAATAAACAGTGGTACAAACTGGACAACAATAATCAATGAAACACCGGCTTCTGCAGGTTCTTACTCATGGACAGTTCCTGATACCCCTTCAGATATTTGTATTGTAAAAATCACAAGCACCACTGATGAAACTGTTTTCGATCAGAGCGATGCGGTTTTTACCATCTACGAAGGAACAAACGCCCAGATAACAGTCACCTCCCCAACGGCAACGAAAGATGGAAAGTTGGCGATGTTCACCCGATAACATGGACGAGCAACGAAGTTTCTAATGTAACGATTGATTATTCGATTGATAATGGAACAAACTGGATAACAATTATCAATGATATTCCAGCTCCGGCAAGTTCTTACGCTTGGATCATCCCCAACACACCCTCTGATTCATGTCTTGTTAAAATAACCAGTACCACGGATGGGAATGTATTCGATGAAAGCAATTCCGTTTTCTCAATTTATGCCGTGTCAATTTTTATACCCAACGCCTTTACTCCCAATGGCGATGGGTATAATGATACTTTCGGACCGGTAACCAAGGGTATAGGGTCATTGGAAATGAACATCAATGACCTCAATGGCCGGTTTGTCCATAAGATTGATGTGGTGGAAGGAAGATGGGATGGCAACATGCCATCGGGTACCGCAGCCCCTCAGGGCGTTTACTATTACCTGTTTAAAGCTATGGGATATGATGATCAGGAGTATGTCCGTCAGGGGAATGTTAACCTGTACCGTGATCTTATCGACCTCACGCCTAACCCGGTTAAATCCAAAGCTGTTCTTGATTTAAGCGGAAAATTTTCGGGCGCCAAAACCATTACGGTTTATAGTTTCTCAGGTCTGTTGATAAGAACTTGGAATACCACTGAAGATTTAATTCAGCTCGACCTCTCGTTTTTAGATTCCGGACTTTATATTTTGAAAGCAACCGATCAAGAACAGGTCATTGTTGTCAAATTCGTTAAAGAGTAAGAGCCATGAAAAGAAACTTCTTAAAAACCATTTTAATTCTTGTCATAATGGGTCTATACTGTAACTCATGGGGACAGAACAAATACATGGCGATGGGCAATAAGGCTTATGAAAACAGGCAATACACCTCTGCAATCGAATATTACACCAAAGCCCTCGGCGACTTTAATGGTGAAAAATCTGAACGTAACGAAGTTGTTTTTAAACTGGCCGATTGTTTCAGGATGATCAATAACCCACGGAAAGCTGAAATTAACTTTCAGCAATTGATTAAAAACAAATATGCCGAAGAAAAACCGGTTGTATATCTCTATTATGCCAACGCGCTCACCGTTCAGGGAAAATATACTGAAGCCTTACCTATATTCGATCAATACCTTACCAAAATTCCCGGGGACCCACTGGCTTTGGCAGGTAAAGCATCATGTGAACTGAGCTTGCAGGATACAACAACAGACACACGGTGGATCATCAAAAATATTCGTGAAATTAATTCCCCGAATGATGATTTTGCAGCTGTTTATGGGGATAATAAATTCAATTCCATTATCTTTTCATCCAACCGGAAAGGGGCTACCGGTAATGAAACTGATAACTGGACTGATGGGTCTTTCTCCGATTTGTTCATCGCGGTCAAAAAGAAAGGGGAAACATGGGGTGCGCCTGTATTGGCCGATAATAAAGGGGTGGTGAACACCAAATCCAACGAAGGGGCTGCGAGCTTTGATGACCAGTACAAAAAGCTCTATTTTACCCGGTGCGGAAAAATGGACAAAGGGAAAGAATATTGTCAGATACTTGAAGCAGACAGATTGGGAAACGGATGGGCACGACCTGTGGTGGTCTATACCGACAGTCTATGCAATGTTGGCCATCCTGCAATAACGTCCAATGGCCTTACCATGATATTTGCTTCTAATAGTCCGGGTGGCAGCGGGGGTAAAGACTTATGGAAAACCATCCGCCCATCAGAAAGAAAACCATTCGGACCTGCTGAAAATTTAGGCACAATGATCAATACGGCGGGTGATGAAATGTTCCCCACACTTTTTACTGATTCGATATTGTATTTCGCCTCAAACGGACGAACCGGTTTTGGGGGATTGGATATTTATCGTGTTATTCTGGGAAAAAGCGGACTATCAGAAGTTGAACACCTGCCAAGGCCAATCAATTCTTGTGCCGATGACTTCTCCATGAGTTTTGAAGGGAACAAGGAAAATGGTTTTTTCTCTTCCCGGAGACTAGGGGGAAAAGATGGTGACGACATCTATTCCTTTAAGAAAATAAACTGGAAAATATCGATACAGGGATCGGTCAGGGATGAAATTACCCAGAAGCCTATGCAGCGGCTACCCGTATATATTACCGATAAAGAAAATGATACCACCACCATTATTATCGATGATTCGGGTACTTTTCTTTTAACTAATGGACAAATAAAGGAGGGAAGCAACTATACCCTGATCTTTTCCAAAGAAAATTATTTTACGAAAAAGACAGAAATTACCATTGGGAACCTCAGAAGTGATACGGCCTTTCAGGTTAGTATAGCGTTGCAGCCCATTCCAGACAAACCCATCATACTTCCCGATATTTATTACGAATTGAATAAATGGGATCTGTTACCACAATACAAGGATTCACTGATGGTACTGGTCGGGATACTCAATGATAACCCTAAAATCGTCATCGAATTGGCTTCCCATACTGATTCGAGAGCATCTACAGAATACAATGACACACTATCCCTGAAACGGGCCGAAACGGTAGTGACATTTCTGACAGAAAAAGGGATCAATAAGGCGAGGTTAATTGCAAAAGGTTATGGGGAACGAATGCCAAGAGAACTCACGATAGATATTACCAAAGATGGATATACATTCGAACGTGGGACAAAACTGACCGAAGAATATATCCTTTCGATCCCAGACTTGAAAAAACGGCAGGTTGCTTATCAATTGAACCGAAGGACAGAGTTTTCAGTAATCGGAAAAAATTTCAAATGATATGAAAAAGGTACTTTTACTCAGCATAGGCTTGTTATTGTTTGTTTTTTCGGCATTTACCCAAGTTCAGTTGACCCAGTATTTTTTGGACGGTACACTCTACAATCCTGCTTTTGCAGGTTCACAGGGTGCATTCTGTGCAAATATTTACGGCCGACAGCAGTGGATAAGCCTGAAGGATGAGAATGGCAACAAGATTTCACCCCTGTCGGTGGTTTTCAACTTGAATGCGCCCATAACCACTATTCATAGCGGCATTGGAGTGAACGTGGTTTACAATAAAGCCGGTTTTGAACAAACCATCGGATTGAAAGTTAACTACGCGTACCGTATCCCATTGAAAAATGTGAAAAATAGCCTTGGTATTGGCCTGGCAATTTCATTGTCAAGCAAATCCATTGATTTTAGTCAGCTTACATTGGAACAGCCCAATGACCCGTTATTGAAGATCAAACAAAAGGAGAGCGGGTTCATCCCGGATTTTGATTTCGGGATTCAGTACCAGCAATTGAAAAAAATCTATATGGGGCTTTCAGGGACAAACCTGTTGGAATCCTATACGGATATTGGCAATGTAAACTACGGACAAAAGCGGAATTTCTATCTGACTGGTGGGTACTACATCAAACTGATGGAAAAACAAAAAAAAGCGTTGTATTTGATCCCTTCCGCGCTGGTCAAATCCAACCTGATCAATGTACAGTTTGACATCAGCGCCCGCGTGGAATACAACGATCTATTCTGGGCTGGCGTTTCATATCGCTACCAAGACGCTGTTGCAGTTCTGGCGGGTCTTAACATCGAGGGGTTCCGGATCGGGGCATCTTATGATTTCACAACCAGTTATTTGTCACAAGTTTCCGGCGGAAGTGCAGAAATATTTCTTGGATATTGCTTTAAGATCAAAAGCGATCATGTTCACACAGTCAATCCCAAGGTGAAACTGAATAGCCTATATAATACAAGATATTTGTAACATGGGCTCAAACTTCTTCATTCCAGAACTCCCAGATCAGTACCATGGCAAAGGTGTCGAGTTCACAGTAACGCAGCAGGCCCTCCTTCACTTTCATGCGTTCTTCATCCGACATTTCTGAGAACTGCATTCTGGCATAAGCCATCATGGCGGCGCCACCTTCGGCAAGATCGGGATCGGTAACGAAATCTTTCAACCGTTCTTCGTTGATGCCTTCAAACAGAGGCGGAAGCTGTTTGTAGGGGTTCACCACTTCCCCGTTTTCCTGCCTGATCCATGTATGATCCTTAAAATTCAGACTGGGAATCGATTTTGTCCCGTAAACCGGCTTTGAATATTTCTCCTGAAGGTATTTGCTCCGGTTCAAAACGGCAGGTAACACTGTTTTAATGGAATTGGCCCCATGGGTATATGGATCATAGTAAAACCGCTTTACCAAGTCACACAAATCAACCATATTCCGAGTTCCCTCCCACTGATGCGACTGGTTGCGGGTCGACCGCGTAATGGACATGATGAAATACAGAAGCTCCTCCTTGTCTTCGATCCGGATACTGGTATTCTCAAGCAGCTGCCGGTAAATGATATTCAAAATGGTGTTTTCGTGGGTGGCAAACCGGAAAATAGTACCCTGGTCTTGTTCAAGTTGCTCCTTCAGCGCCCTTACGAATTCGAAATTGGGAAACTTTCCCCGTTCCACATTGATGTATTCGCCCCGGTGCTGAATGTTGCCTTTTTTATCCACCGCGTGATGGGAAAACTGAAAAGCGGCCACTTCATAAGGGTGCATGTATTTATAGAAAGGAATAGCCACCGCCGCCGTTTCAAAATCAATGAAATGAAGTGGATATTTCCACGTCATCATCTCGTCTTTGAGTTCATCAGCAAGCAATAACATTGTATTGTCATTTGAAACCGCTTTTTGAACCTGAATCCGCTGGCGATCAGACCGGGTCATACCACTACCTTTCGGGGCGCCCTGGCCGATATCTTCCTCTGTTATATCCGACATAAAATATTTTCCCTCCCTGATCAAGTCATCTTTGAAATTGTATGACCATATATCAAGAACCGAAGGCTTATGAAAGTCACTGTCCGTGAAACCGGCTTCCCTTTTCCAGCATTCGCGGCGCCCATCCCTTTTCCCTTTCGCAAGTTCTCCGGCAGTGCAATAAAATTCACAGTCCCTGCACTTCTTTCCGACTCTCGATTGCAGCCTTGTATCTTTTTTATAACACTCCGCCCAGTACCGGACCTGCTCATAAAAAGGCTTTCCGATCAGTCCAGCGCCGTCGGTCCCTTCATAGATCATTCCCAGCAGATCATCAATGTTTACTTTAACAAGGATATCCGATCCAAGCCCATCCTTTGAAATATCTCCACTTACAGTGATTTTTGCATTGCCCGACCGGTCGCGCGTTACCCGGAACTTCTGGTTAAGTCCGTCGACGGTCGTTTTTGAATTTTTGTTGGCCAGCATCAGATAGGCGTTCACCGTAAAACCCGGATAGGCATTTGTGAGCGCGTACTTCTGGAAAGCTACATCGTATATATAAGGCGACCAGCTTTTGTCAAGTTGTCCGTTGTTTTTTGTAAGATCCATCGAATCCCTGCCACCGAATGATTTTGCTTTTACTTCGATGAGATCGATCGCGTTCCCTGTCTTTACGATCACATCCGTTCGGATGAAGAGGTTTTTGTGCCTGAAAGCCGCTTCATAAATGATCGCGTTATCCTGCTTCAGCAAGTCGCCCGTGATTTTCAGCGACCGCTCGTAATCCCGTTCTTTGACCATTACACCTCCGGGATGATAAAGTTTGGCCAGTTCTCCCACCTGGAACCCTCCTTCGGCCAATGCTTCCATGAAAGAGTCATCCACTTTTTTATCGGGATATTCCGGCTTCCTTGTATAGAATAATTTTGTTTCGCACTCCAGGGCGAGTTTAAAACGGGATTTTGTAAGATACCTGGGAGATGACATATTATTTTGTTATTTCTTTTTCCATCCTGCTGCGCTTTTATTTTTCACGTAACATATCACCCAATTGGCTTCGCTTTTGTATTTTGCAAACCAGATTTTGAGATCGGCGTCACTGGAATATTTTGTATTATACCAGATCCCCTGCTGACCTTTTGCTTCCGAAGCGCGTTCGGTGATATAAACCTTGAGGTCGGCTTCAGAGGCATACTTCGTTACCCAAACAACGATATCGGCTTCTGATTTGTATTTCGTAATAAATATCTTCTGGGCGCAAACCTTAACATCAAGGCAGGCACACGATACGAGGAATATAAAAAACAGGCTCCATTTCATGATTTGACTTGTTTTTTAGTAATGGTAATGTTCATCGCGCTGATCATTGCCGGATCATCATCCATCCCATCCGTCAAGGGATTGATGCATGATCCTGTTACGACCTCCTGATACAGTTGATCGAATACCTCTTTCAAATTTACTGTAATAAAATCAAGCGACCCAAGGGTTGTCCCTTTATTTTTTATTCTGAAATGCAAATCGTACTTCGTATAAACCATAATTTGAATGATTATTATGTAAAATTATTCCGCAGCCATACAAGTGGCAGGCCCACATTTTCCCGGCTGGCTTTTTGTGATACTGATGTTAACCCCGTTGATCATCCCGGGTTGATACAACTCCTCGTCCATAATAGGTTCAAGGATGACCTTTTCATACAGTGTGTTAAAGATTTCTTCCAAATTTCCGGTATGGAATTTCAGGTTACCACCCGTTGTGGCCCCATCGTTCCATTCAATATAATAAGTGACGATATAATGGATTCTGGCCATTCAGGAAAGATTTTGAAGTAAAAGTAAAGGAAAGGGATGCAGTGTATCTGCAATGTACATCCGTAAAACAACCAATCTAAATCAAAAGGATTTACGATCGGGGTAAAACATGTTTATTTGTGATTTTTCTGAAAAATTAGGATAATTTATCTATTGGGGTATAATAGTAAAGCATCTAAGGAATAAAGGAATAAAAGAATAACTTATCTCATATGACAACTTTTTTCATTAATTTTTTTTGCATTTTTATTATAGTAACCCGAACCATATTTTACTAATATTTGGTCAACTGTGATAACTTTACGACCTGAAATTTTTGCAATTTGTTCGACCGCCCTTATTGCCTCAATATCAGTTATTTTTTGAAAATGAAATTCCCCACATAAAACTTCTTTAACTCTTCGATCAGGTTTTACAGTATTAACTCCAAATACCATACGTAAATGTTGGAATGTAGCGATTCCAACGTTTGGTATTTTTCCAAGAATGTCATCCTTTCTGTGAAATAAATCTGCCTTAGTCCCCCATTTATTCATTAATTCATAGTCATTATTTATCTCGGGAGAACTAATTTTCAATGTTTTAATTCCTTCAAGGATATTTTTCAATGTGTTATATTTTTTCTCATCTTTAGGCCCCCAATAATCATAAAACTCATTTTTACTTTTTTTCCTTAAAATTTCTGATAGCTGAGCAAAATCTTTCAATCCATCTTCTTCGATACGATTAATATGATTTTGAACATGCATGTTATAATTCCTGTTAGCTGCAAGTACAACTAAAATAAGAGCAACAGCCGGTTTTTTTTTTGCGAGGTCCGAATATTCTTTTAACGCTTTTAATGAAGCTTCAAGAATGGTCTTGCCTTTATGCTCAGCATAACCATGAGCGCTTTCTGTCATAATTTTTCCACCAATATTATTCAGAATCGAAATAATTTCTTGGTTACTTAACTTTCCTAATATGTTTAAATCTTCTTTTTTCATACTGATAAGTTTAAAAGTTATGTTCGATAAGTTTACAATACCTCATTTGGTTCTATGCAAAATCACTGGTATGGTGATCAAATAAATCCTGGTTACAAATTTCTCCATAAAGGGCTGGTAATTTAGCTCTGTTAATTTCTTCCACTGACAACAAAAATAAATAAATGTTATGATATTTCAAAATAATTATACAAATTTTGAGCTATAATTTAACCATTATACTGGTGGCGAATCCGGAATTATTTATATTTAATCTATTCCATACAGGCCCTTTGATCAATAAACGGGATATGGTATAATTCATCTCTTGTATTGATTTCGCGTTTACCTGCAAGAATAACAGGCGATCCAATTCTTTCTATTTTCCTGATGAAATTATTCATTACAACAAAGTCAAATCATTCATTTTACCGTGAAGACGCAAAGACGCGAATATATCGTATTCGATTATTTAAAATTTTGCGCCTTTGCGACTTGGCGGTAAAAAGTAGTTTTCGGAGTGGACTCTATTATAGAGTTTCATTTTCTGATCTGTCATCCGGTGTTTCATGTACATCTCATCGAGGAAATAATCTTCGCCCCTCCCGGAGGTTGCCTGTTTTTGTACCTGATAATGAAACAATTTCATGAGGCGGTAAAATCCAGGGATGCCAAGCCCCTCAAATGGCTCCCCTTTTGTCAATCCTTTATAGTCAATTACCTGCCGGCACCCTGATTCAAGAATCGCAAGGCCATTCATCGAAATACGGTAGCCAGGCATACCGAGTGCATCTCTTTTCCTGTATTCAATGGGCCCTATTTCAAGAAAAAGTAAGGCCTTGGTCCGGATATACTCATAAAAATTCAGGATAACAAGCCCTTCCATTTCAGGAGATAAATCGTTTTCATCCATTGTATCCCTTATAAAAGTTCCGGCAAAAATAGATTTCAAGAATGCAGTCAACCTGCATTGGGATAAAAGCAAGCGATGACCCAGAACTGTTACTACAGGAACATTTCCCCAGGCTAATTTCATTGTTAATTGTTTTTGAATGCAGGTACAGTGCATCCGGTTTGTTCAATTTTGCTGAAAATATTAGGAAAAACAAATAAGTACAAGCCAAAAACAATAAAAATGAAAAAAAGATTCAGCATCCTGAATTTCCCGATCATGATTATCGTGGCCATTTTGGCGCTTAACAGTTGTATCGCCGAACCAACTAATAAAAAGAAAATCACAATTGACGGTTATTACAGTTATGAAAGGGGGGACGTTAAAGGTTACATTATCGTAAGCGTCGGAAAATGGAACTCGTCGCTTTATGAAACAGGCGGCAACCAGATACTGGTCAGTGGTTATGGCACCGAAAGTGAAGGAATTCTTTATAACGAATATAACATGCAGGTTGGCAGCGCAAACGGTACCATTGCGCAAATAGTCCTTCCTGACGGATCAACGACAATTTTTAATAAACAATAAGCCCATGAAAAATAAAAACACCAATGCCATGTTCATGATACTGGCGTTTGCCTTGATACTGAGCGCATGCGCAACCGAGGTTTCAAAAGAAAATGAGTGGCTTGTCGGAATGTGGAATACAACCCCGGAGGCGCCTACAGAATTACGGATTCAGCTTGCACCCGATTACAACGCCAGGTTTTACCTTTTACATACATGGAACTCCGCTACCTGGAAAGTCTATGAAAATACACTTGTCTTAACCGCCAGCCCTGATATTAAGATTCAGCTTAAAATTGACAAGGAACAAAGAAGAATCTTCACTCAGGGCAATTTTGAGTTGGTAAAGTAAACAACTGATTACTTCTCCGTTTTTTCTTGGGGAGGCATTTAATTACCACTGGAAACTTATATTTAACATGAATAACGCGGCATTCCATAATTGAGCCGGCTTCGAAAAGTCAAATCTTTCATTTTACCTCGAAGACGGAAAGACGCGAATATATCACATTCAATTATTTAAAATTTTGCGCTTTAGCGAGTTGGCGATGAAAAGCCACCATTCTATATCATCAGGAAGTTTCTTTTTGTGATTTTATTTACGCGGATGAAAACGGGAAGAATAGTCCATCCTTCTCCAGGAAAGAAAGCAAACGGATTGACCGATTGATGAAAAAATATTTGGATTTGGCAGATGAACTGAAGGCCTGAAAACCCTTTTTTATCCATTCGGTTGATTATATGCCGTTCATGCTAATCTCCGGAAGGTACGCCTGACCCGTTCAGCGTGGGATTAATTGCATGTTCTGAAAACTATTTTTTCACCCAAATCGTTACTTTGTCCGTTTGGGTGCGATAAGGCATGATTGTTTCGGTCTTCCGGTACTGTTCCCAGGTAAAGTCCTCATAACATCCTTCATTTTGTCCAGGATAACCACTCATTCCTCCATAAATTATCGCATCCGGCGTTCCGTATTTATTATTCAGTACCACCCAGGCCAGGGGCCCTTCTTTCGACCTAAAATCAGTCCAGTTGAATCCAAAACCAGTCCCGGGCTGGATAATGGCAAGGACCTTTGCGGTTTTTTTATTCGACCAGTACAATGCCTGATAGGTGGCCACGCCTTCACCGCCAATATAGATCAGGCTAAACCTTTTCGGGCCATGGTTATCATCGAAGGTAGCCAATCTTTCATACACGGCCCAATGAGCAAAAGGTTTTTTTAAAATATCTTTATATTTTTCATATTCCTCAATATTGAAATGAGGTGGTATTTGCATTTGCCAGCCATTCGGGATTAACTCATCCTGTTTCAGGCTTCTGTTACCAAACACATCATATCCGGGAAAATCATGTAGATGGCACATAAATGCATCTTCACCCGTGGCATAGTCGCAAAAAATGAAACTCTGGATCTTTTTCGAATAGCGCCTTATTATGTTGCCGTCAAATCCACAAGCGGGATAATAGAGGGAATTATTCAATAAATTGGTCAACGGAAAAGGTCCGTTAACAATATCGGTTTTTGTTAATTTCTCCATATCATTCATATTCCATGTTTTTGGTTAATTAGATAATTTGTAAGGTGTACTTCAAAAGTAATTATAAATATAACTACTATTACAATATCATAAAATAAAAAATCAGATCACCTCACAAACCCAATCCGGCTATAACTCCCCCTGTCCAGGTTTTCTTCCCGACAATATCCTTCTAATTCTGACAAATCAGGACTTGTTCCATAAAGGACATGCTTCATCAGATATTTCCGGGCAATGTTGTCTATCTGGCCGCCCGACAGGTCAAAACCATGCGCAAGGGCGATGGCATCCGGTTCACTCAGCGCGGGGATCTTGTCTTTCCAGATGTGACATTTGGCCTCTGAAGCTGGTTTATCAAAACAAATCTTGTACAGGAACCTGCGTTCAAAGGCTTTGTCAAGGTTCCGGGTGAGGTTGGTGGTTGCTATTAGTATCCCGTTTATGTCTTCCATCTCCTGAAGGATGATATTCTGGATGGCGTTTTCGGTTTGATCCAACGCTGAATTTCCGATCTGCTTCCGGGAGCTGAAAATACCGTCCGCTTCGTTAAAAAACAAAATGGGGGCCTCTTTCGACTGGTCAACAACCCTGCGGTATTTGTCAAAAATTTCCTTGATCAGTTTTTCCGATTCCCCAAACCACATGCTCTTTGTTTCACTGATCACAACCATCTTGATATTGCGCCCTGTTTTTTTAGCGATTTGATATACCGATTCGGTTTTTCCCGTGCCCGGTGGACCATAAAACAGGATGGCAACGCCTTGTTTCATCCCGGCATCGCCCATTCTTGAGGTAAGTTGTACAAAATTATCCCGTGAAAGGATATCGGTCAGGAAATTGAGTTGTTGCTCCTCTTTTTGGTTAAAATAGAGCTTTTTGTCAATAATTTCATGCGATAAAATGATATCCGGTTTCTTTTTATCCTTTCTTTTCAAAAACAGGTTCCTGTCGTCCTGAACGAGAAGATCAATACTTCTGTCGGTAAGCTTAATGTTCCTGTCGCTCCTAAAAAAACCCTCGTCCAGGATGACCAGATCGTTTTTTATAAGATCGCTGGAGCCATCAAGGAACTCTTTACGGATCGATAGCTGTGTCCGTAAATTTGGAAATATTAGTTTCACCGCGTCTGATAACTCAACAGCTTCGCTGCCACTTGTAAATTCGCGGCATAATAAAAGAAACAGAAAAAGGTCATTATCATCCAGTTGAAAGCTCATCAGCTCTCTGATCCAGGTTTGCTTTTCATTGTCTGCCAGAACAAGCTTGATCTCAAGCGACATCTCCTCGAAGGATAAACGACCGTTATCCCTTTCATCCATGAATCCCTTCACGGTTTCCAGTAATTCATAAACATCAAGGTTTTCAGTTTGATGGGGTTTATACTTTTCATTATTCAAAATGGCGTCAAGCGCCCCGTTGTTGATGGCGAACCTGATCTGGTTAAGGTCCGGCTTTCTTCTCCGGCGTGACAGACTATCTTCAAATTCACGTCGCAGCAACTTCATTTTGCACAATTCTTCCAGCTCTTTTATATATTTCAGTATGGTGATCGGGGGGCATCCCACATAACCGGAAATATCGTCAACATCAACCACGCTATGGTTTAAATTCAGATTGCAAATGATTGAAAACAAAATAACCTGCATTTCATTGCAATCAAGATAACTTGTCAGGATATGGGTATGGGGTTTTGTCAATTTAATGAACTCATCCGAAAAGTTTGATTCTCTTGCCAGGCAGGCAATGGCTTCAATATGAAGCAGCATATTTTTCGGTTTGCTTCTCCGTTTTTTCGTTGTTTCCATATTCAATAATTTTTGCAAATATCATCAGGGAAAGCGCATTGTACCTGCATCTTGAAAAATCTGCACACCTAAAAATATATACTTCGATCATACTTGATGAATTCGTATCTTTATCTATTCGGAAAATTCTTATCATCTAATTCTTAAATGTCTTGTTATGCCATTAAACAAAGAAGCCCTTATCCGTTATCGTGTAATCAACCGGTGCCTTGTCGATTTCAGGTTTGTATCGAAAGATAGGTTGATCAGGGCCTGTGAGGAAGCCTTGGACATTTCCCCCATCGGGGAGCGGACCATCGACCAGGATTTGCACGACATGCGGGAAGATACAAGGCTTGGCTATTATGCCCCCATTCATTTCAGTCGCGAGAAAAATGGATATTATTATGAAGATCCTGGTTACTCCATTGACAATATCCCGATTAATGAAGATGAGCTTGAAGCATTGTCCTTTGCAGCCACCATGTTAGATCAATATAAAAACATTGAGATATTTTCAACCTTTTCGGGAGCCGTGCAAAAAATTGTCGATGCGATCAATATCAGGCGTCTCATGAAAGAGGGGTCATCTTACTCCTTTATCCAATTTGACCAATCACCTTTAATAATGGGAAGCTCTTACCTGGAGCCAATAATCCGGGCAATAAAAGAAAAGCGGGTAATATGCATCGAATACCAACGGTTCACCTCTGAAAAGGCTTACCGGCACATCGTTCATCCCTATCTGCTCAAAGAATACCGTAACCGCTGGTACCTGGTTGGATTGAACCACGAACTCAATGAGATACGAACGTATGGCCTTGACCGGATTATTTCAATAGATATGGCACCGGCATCCATTGAATATCGTCCAGGCGACTTTGACCCCTCTTCCTATTTCAGGTCAGTCATCGGTATCAATGCCCCTCAAACAGATCCTGAGCGGGTAATTTTAAAATTCACCCGGTCCCAGGCACAATATATCATTACCCAGCCCATTCATGAAAGCCAGCAGATTACCGAAGAAACAGACGAACATATCAGCTTTACCCTGAACGTTACGCCAACCTATGAGTTTATTTCCATGATCCTGGGGTGGGGAGCGGAAGTGGAGGTCATAGGACCTGGAGAGCTGCGCGACGCCATCAAACAAGTACTTCAGAAAAGTTTAGTGAAGTATGCGGACGGTTAGGGAATCCGAAAACTACTTCTCACCGCCAAGTCGCTAAGGCGCAAAATTTTAAATAATTGAATATGGTATATTTGAGTCTTTGTGCCTTCACGGTAAAATGAAAGATTTGACTTTTCGGAGCAGGCTCAATATTTCAATCATGATAATACTTCTCCTGATTTCTACCATCCTTCTATGAACTATAATTTGACTTTCCGGTAAAAAATCGTTTTTGTCACTTCGGCCGCGGCAATATAAACGATCACGATCAGCAGCAAAAGCATATAGGTGGTGAAGCTGAGTGGAGTAAACCCGAATAAAGCCCCAAGCGGGGTAAAGGGTAATATAAGCGTTATAATGGCAATCGAGAACGTTGCAATCATGAGATATTTCCCGGGCCGGCTTTTAAAGAAGGGTTTCCGGCTCCGGATAACAAGTACAATAATTGAAGCCGAGATAACCGATTCCAGGAACCATCCCGTTCTGAATTGGCCCTCATTGGCCCTTAAGACAAGTAAAAGCAGCCCAAAGGTCAGGTAATCAAACAGGGAGCCCACCAAGCCAAATGTGATCATGAACTTTCGTATGGCCTTGATGTCCCAGCGCCTGGGATAATCAATCATTTCATTATCTACCCTGTCGGTGGCTATGGTCATTTCCGGGAAGTCGGTCATCAGGTTAGTAAGCAAGATCTGCTTGGGGAGTAAAGGAAGAAAAGGTATAAAGAGAGATACTCCCGCCATGCTGAACATGTTTCCGAAATTGGCGCTGGTGGCCATAAACACATATTTCAGCGTATTGGCAAAGGTCGTCCGCCCTTCCTTCACACCCTCGATCAGGACACCGAGATCCTTCTCGAGCAAAACGATATCGGCAGCATCCTTGGCGACATCCGCCGCCGTATCGACAGAAATCCCTATATCGGCTGCATGAAGCGCAGATGCATCGTTGATGCCATCGCCCATATACCCCACCACATTTCCTGATTTCCGGAAAGCAAGGATGATGCGCTCTTTCTGATTGGGTTCTATTTCGGCAAATACATCGGTTGCCCCAACTTGCCTCAGAAGCGCCCCATCGCTCATCCGGCGAAGTTCAGCGCCGGTTAATATTTTAAAATCAGAAAGCCCCATTTTTTTGCTCAGACTGGCGGCGACAAGGTGGTTATCCCCTGTGATAATTTTTAGCGAAACGCCCAGCTTTTTCAGACCGGTTATTGTTTCCGTAATATTTGTCTTAGGCGGATCAAAGAGGGTGAGAAAACCAATAAATGTCATTTCCGTTTCATCACTTTTGTTTATCAGCGAATCCGATGTCAAGGGTTTGTACGCGATGCCCAGGGTACGGAAGCCCTGGTTGCCGAAATCCTCAAAGTGTTTCATGATCTCCTCTTTCACGGATCCCATGTCAACGATGGTTCCTGTATTAGTCTCTGCTTTTGAACAGACTTCAAGGATATTGTCAAGCGCTCCTTTGGTTACCATCAGGCGGTCATTGCCATGAGTAACCGCGATACTCAGCCGCTTCCGGAGAAAATCATACGGAATTTCGTCCATTTTCAGGTATCCGCTCAGGTCAGGGGTGCGATATTTCCGGATGGCTTCATCGATAGGGTTTGTAAAACCAGTTTCGTAGAAGGCATTGAGATAAGCAAACAGAAAAACTTTATCGCTTGATGTTCCGTTAACGCCAAGCGCGGATTTAACCTGAACAATTCCCTCTGTGAGGGTACCGGTTTTATCGGAGCATATTATGTTCATGCTGCCAAAGTTCTCGATCGAAGCAAGGCGTTTGACAATCACCTTTTTCTCAGCCATCTTTTTAGCGCCATGGGCCAGGTTAACGCTGATGATGGCGGGCAATAATTGCGGCGTTAATCCAACCGCAAGCGCCAGGGAAAACAGAAAAGATTCAAGGACAGGGCGGTGCAGATATACATTGATGGCAAATATAATAACAATCAATACCAAAGTGACTTCTCCAAGAAAGTAACCGAATCTCCGGATGCCGCGTTCAAACTCAGTTTCCGGCGCTTTAAGTTTGAGCCGCTCCGATACTTTGCCAAATTCGGTGTTTTTCCCGGTAAAGACGGCCAATACTTTTGCATTTCCGCTTACAATATGGGTTCCCATCCATACCGTGTTTGTTCTTTTTGCCAACGCGGTACCGGCAGGTAATACCGACACATTTTTTTCAACCGGGAAGGTTTCACCGGTCAGCATAGCCTCATCAACAAAAACATCTTTCGATTCCAATATCAGGCAGTCCCCCGGTACAATGTCGCCTGCATTCAGGATTATGATATCTCCGGGAACGATTTCTTCCACGGGGATTTCCTGCTGGTTCCCATCGCGAAGTACCGCAGTTTTTATTTTCACCATGGCTAATAATTTTGCCACCGCGTTGGAAGCGCCATATTCCTGCCAGAAACCAAGGAGCCCGCTTATGAGGACTATGGCAAGAATGATCGATGCGTCAACCATGTTATGCAAAAACAGGGAAAGCCCTGTTGCAAGTAATAAAATGAGAATTATAGGGCTTTTAAACTGAGCAACAAGAAGGGTGAAAGCATCCGATCGCTTTTGTGGTTTAAGGCGGTTGGCGCCAAAGCCAGCAAGCCGCTTTTTTGCCTCGCCGGTTTCAAGGCCGTCGGTTGTTGATTGGAGCTGGCTTATTAGGTCCACACCGGAACTGCTCCAAAAGGATTGAGGAATCTGTTCCACTGATAGTTTTGATTATTGGGCTAAAAAGCCCCCATCAATTTCAAGGGTAGTCCCGGTTATAAATGAAGCATCATCAGAAGCAAGAAATAAAAATCCGGAAGCGACTTCTTCAGGCTTGCCTAAACGTTTCATCGGATGAAGGCCGATGATATATTTTTGAAGCTCTGTATTTTCACTTATCCCGGCATGGAGGAGCATTGGGGTTTCAATGAATGCAGGACAAATTGCATTGACTCTTATCCCTTCAGCTGCATATTCCAGGGCTGCTGTCTGTGTAAGTCCGATGATGCCATGCTTTGATGCAACATAATGCGATGAACCGACAAACCCTATTTTGCCAAGAATAGAGGACATATTGATAATAACGCCTTTCTTTTGCTTTAACATTTGCTCCAATTCATGTTTCATATAATTAAATACGCCACATAAATTTACTCCGATCACACTGTGCCATGCTTCCTCAGGCATATCGCCTACTTTATTCCCCTCACCTCCGATCCCCGCATTATTAAGCGCAATATCGAGCGTCCCAAAGGTGTTGACGACTTTTTGAATGGTTGTCTGTACATGTTTATATACCGACACATCACATTCAATGAAAATGGCTTTGGGGTTTTCCGATTTTATTTCTGTCATTGTCCTTTCGGTGGTTGCGGATTTGAAATCGGCAATGGCTATGTTGGCGCCTTCTCTGGCAGCTGCAATGGCACAGGCCTTGCCAATGCCTGATAATCCCCCGGTGATAAACACCGTTTTATTTTCGAATTTTTTCATCTTGCTTTTTCTGTTTTTGTTGTTTTATAAAATACTCCTGCATTAATTACCTTGTCGGTCCAGGCGAAGCCTTGTTACATGATTCGAATAGCGCCATCAGGGAATCCCGATAGCATGACATTTACTTCATGAAGCCAGAAGTATCAACTACCGATAAAAGGCATGTTTGATCATCGGCTATAACGATGCCTTCCATATATACAAAGCGTGGTGATTTATTATCATGACCAAGCATTATCTTGCATGATTCTTTGGCATTACTGGTATATACTTTTTGAAAAAAATCGTCAAAAACCAGTTTTGATTCTTCGGGAACAAATAGCTTAAATCTGGTATTTACCAGACTAAAACGTTTATCGCCCAGCAACTCTGCAGCGGTAAAGTTCAGCTCGCCTATCATACCGTTCCGATCAAGCGTTAAAAATCCCACCGGGGCAAAATCGTACAAAAGCGTATATCTTTTAAGGGCAGTTTCCGCCAATTCGGCTGCCCTGTGAAGTTCTTCATTCTGCATTTCAAGTTCGATCTGGTGTACCTGTAGTTCATGAAGGAGTCTCTTTGTATCAGGTTCCATTAATTCCTTGTCTATTTGTTTCTGCTTTATTTTCAGTTTTTCTTCAGCCTTGATTCGTAACATTTGAGTATCCGAGAGGGCAAGTTCTTTTTTTTTCATAGTTACATCATTTTTTCCGTATTAGGATCATTCCTGTTGCCATATTCATTCTGTTGAGCAGTACTTTTACCGACCATTCAATGGGGATATTCCCTTCGCCTGCTATTGCCTGCGTTTTTATTTTTCCATCGATCGGCATCCTCAGCAATCTTGCTATATTCAATTCGGTCTTTTTTCGTACCGGTTCCGGGATAAACAGCTGAAAATAATTTTGATTTACAACTTCTTCATATTTCCTGCCGAAAAGTCGTTCAGCTTCATGATTAAACTCCAGGATCTTTCCGTCAATGGACAATTTAATTATTACTTCTGATGTCAAATTTAAAAACAAATGGTTCATCTGCTCTGATTCATACAATTTTGTTTCAACATGATTGAGATCAGAAATATTGATAAAAGTGATGACAAGGCCATCTATCCTGTCGTCGAAGGTCCGATAAGGCATAATACGGATTGAAAACCATCGACCGTCAAGGGTGGGGATTGGTTTTTGTATGAAAATGAGCGTTCTGAGCACTTCGAGGGCATCCGATGTCAATTCAGGATAAACAAGGTCGGAAACCAGATCGGTAAAAGGGCGTCCGATATCGCTTTTTATCAGTTTAAAGATTTTTGTTGTCTGATCAGTATAACGCCGGATTTTTAATTCTTTGTCGAGGAACAACGTGGCGATATCGGTACTATTGAGCAAGTTTTTCATATCGTTGTTTACCCGTGAAAAATCATCCACCTTCGACTGTAACTCAGCGTTCACGGTTTGAAGTTCTTCATTCAGGCTTTGCATCTCTTCTTTTGAAGTCGTAAGTTCTTCGTTGGTCGATTGTAATTCTTCATTGGTCGATTGTAATTCCTCATTGGTTGATTTCAGTTCTTCCTGCGAAGTTTGCATTTCCTCAAGCGTGCCCTGCATTTCTTCACGGGTTGCTTGCAGCTCTTTTTCCAATTCCGATTGTTTGATAAAATTCAGCTCCTTCCCCACATTTTTTTCTTTAAGGTTTATATCTTGAGATTCAGGTATATCAGTAAAAATAATCATGATAGCGCCGTGCAGGGAATCAGGTTTATCAATCCAATGAATGGTTACATCAAGGGTTTGTGCCCCGCTGTTTGTCCCTGCTTTAATATGGCGTAAAATAACGGTTTCTTTTTTAATGATGGCTTTGTGGAAAGCGACGGGTAATTCTGTACGCAAACCTTCGTGCAACATGGCGAAAATATTCAGGTTGGCTTTACCAACCGCTGGTTCCAGATATTTTCCCGTATGCCCGCTGAAATACAGGATGTCTCCGTTTTCATTCACCAAAACACCGGCAGGCGCATAATGATCCAGCAACAATTGATCGGCAATTTTCTGAATATTCAGGGTTGATCCGGGTGGAAGTGGTTTTTCAATTTTTGCCGATTGGGTTCGTGAAAAGGAGGAAGGAAAATCGAATAATTCAGGTAGCAGTATGGAAACAGAACGTTCATAAATTTTCAATTTGCTGTCTATCGTTGTAAAAAGAGAGCTCTGTGTCCCAAGTGTTTCAGAATTGCCAAGGACCAGGATCCCATCAGGGCCGAGACTGTAGTAAAAGAGCCCTAACAATTTTTTCTGCAATTCCGGTTCCATGTAGATCAGCAGGTTCCTGCACGAAAGGAAATCGATCTTGGTAAAGGGCGGATGCATAATAATGTTGTGTTGTGCGAACACTATTGTTTCCCTTATTTCAGAATTAACGAGATAGCCCTCTTCGGTCCTGGTAAAAAAACGATTCAGCCGTTCTGGTGTTACATCGGCCGAGATATTTGCAGGGAATATACCTCTTCTTGCAATTCCGATAGCATCATTATCGAGATCGGTGGCAAATACCTGTAAGGAGAGCCCTCCATGGGGATTGATTTTTTCAAGGACTTCTTTAAATACCATAGCCAGGGAATAGGCCTCTTCTCCGGTAGAACATCCGGGTATCCAGGCCCTGAGGATTGAACCATCCTGCCGGTTTGCGATTATTCCCGGGATAACATTCTCTTTCAACTTTTCCCATACAGGCGCATCGCGGAAAAAATTAGTAACGCCAATGAGCAATTCCTTAAAAAGGATCTCCACTTCCCTGGTGTTTTCCTGCAAAAAGCTGACGTAGGAGGATATTTTGCCTATTTTATGAACCCCCATCCGTCTTTCAATACGACGATATACTGTGTTTTTTTTGTACTGCGAGAAATCATTTCCGGTATGAGTCCTAAGGATAATAATAATTTTATCAAGAGCGCTTTTTTCTTTAATTTCAATTTCCAGGTCTGATTTGATAACAGGAATGTGTTTTAAGAAATCAATGAGCTTTCCAGGAAGTTCATGCGCCGGAGCTATAATATCGATCAGCACAGAATCGATGGCATTCCGGGGCATGCTGTCAAATTTTGCCGTAGCGGGATCTTGCGCCATCACAATCCCGTTGTTTTCTTTAATGGCGCGGAGGCCTATACTCCCGTCAGATCCCATACCTGAAAGAATGAGGCCTATTCCTCTTTCGTGGCAGTCAGAGGCAAGGGACCTAAAGAAAAAATCTATCGGAAGGCGAAGTCCTCTTGCCTCTATTGGTTCAAACAGATGAAGTACGCCTTTTAATATAGACATACTCTTGTTTGGAGGGATTACATATACACAGTTAGGCGCCACCGCCATACGGTCCTTTCCCTGAAATACCTCCATTTTCGAAATTCGCTGGAGTAATTCCGGCAGCATACCCTTCTGGGTAGGATCGAGATGTTGGATAACGACAAATGCCATTCCGCTATCTTCAGGCACATGACATAGAAATTGTTCCAGCGCTTCCAATCCGCCAGCCGATGCGCCAATACCGACTATTGGAAACCGACCGGTATCTGAATCCGCTTTTCTTGATCCTGAAATGATTGTCGTTTCCATCGATAAGGTGTCAATGCGTGATGAAAGTATAAAATTGCATAATGAACCGCGTTAATTATCGGATAAATACCGAAATTACAAATTATCCGATAATATAAGTTTATCCTGTCTGTACTTTCCCATGGTTAATCTTGCCATCAGGTAACTCACCGTTGACTCCGCTCCCTGGTTGAGGTTCACATGGGTTTCTTCAAGTCCGTCATAACAACCGCCCGTACAAGGGTTATATACAATCTGGTGCAAACGGTTCTTACCCAGGAACCAATTAAAAGCGATCACCATTTTTAAACGGTAGTTTTCATCCTCTAAAACATCATAAAATTTACTCAGGGTCATGACGGTATAGGCAACATCAATGGGTTGTTCGCCAAAATGACCTGCTACCTGGCCCTTTTGAAGCCAGTTTTTGTTGGAAATCACCTCTATCCCTTTCTCATTAAAGGTTTGTGACAATAGAAAGGCCAACGACGACAGGGCGATCTCTTTATAGATTGGCCCTCCGGTCAGCAACCATGAATAAAGCATGGCCTCCGGCAATATGCTGTTGGCATAGGTCAAATAACCCTCAAACCATGTCCATTGTTCATTCGACTCATGCTTATACATCTGCACCAGACGATTTGCGAATAACCTTATAAGGTCGATATTTTCGGGTGACTTTTTAGCGCTTTGATAGTAATAGAGGCCTTTTATTGCGAAAGCCATAGCCCGCGTGGAAAAGACAGTATCAAAACGGGAACGGGTTTTCTTCAGGATCGCTTCGGCTTCTGATACAATACGCCCGGGGAGAAGGCCTGTTAAGGATACCACATATCCCAGCGCCCAGACGGCCCTTCCGTTGGCATCATCGAGGTTCGTCAGTCCATTCTGTTCCGTATAGTGGAGATCCTTGTCAACATAATTTAGAAAGTCACCGGCCGGCTGCTGGCAATACTTTATAAAGCCAAGATATTTCCTTATTTCATTAATATATGTATTATCGCCTGTTTGTTTAAAATACATACACATAGCCACCAAGGCCCTGGCATTATCATCCAGGGTATAACCAGAATTGATATCGGGTTGATTGATTTTCGAAAATTGAATGATCCCGGTACCGGTTGTCATCTTCAGGAAGTGATCAAGCTTGACTGGCGGAAGGTTGTATCGTATTGCTATTGTATTTCCAGCCATGTTTTTGAAAAGCATGGCATGCGCAACGGCAGAATTTTCCCAGACTGTCGAAACAATTTTTTCCAGGGTATTGGAACTGAGGTTCCTTCTTAATGGTTCATTGTTAAGTAACCGGATCACGCCATTGGATAGTTGTTGTGAATTGCAGAAATCAAAAATTATTCCGGTATCCTTGGTCAATACCTCCCGCGCATGGGGTATGGGTGTGGAAATGATGGGGCAGGCACAGCTCATGGCATACACAAAAGTCCCGCTCACGGCCTGGTTGGGATCGTTTGTTGTAAAGAGATAAATATCGGTAAGTTGCAAATATTCAAGCAGGTCCGGTAAAGCAAGGTAATTATTTATAAATATCACATGGTCCTGAAGTGAATCATCCGCGACCATTTTCTCAAGGCTTTCCCGGTATTTTTCACCTTCCCGCCTGACCACTTCGGGATGTGTTTTACCGATAATCAGAAAAACAACCTCAGGGTTTTGTTCTATAATAGCGGGTAATGCTTCCAGCGTGGTTTCTATGCTCTTTCCGGAACTAAGCAGGCCAAAGGTGGTAAGTACTTTACGGTTAACCAGCCCATATTTCTTTTTTAAATATTTTTTATTTAAATGGGGTACCAGGTGTGTGCCATGGGCTATCATCGAAATTTTTTCCTGAGGTATGCCATATTCTTCCATCAGGATCCCGGCAGAAGTATGGGTCATCACAACAACCGACGCGCAGGCATCTGCAATAGCTTTAACTTTGGATTTTAATTTTTTATCCGGATGAGGTAAAACCGTATGAAAAACAACAATTACAGGATTCGTAAGTATTTTCAGGAACTGAAGGAAGGCCTTTTCCTGTTCTTTAAAAAAACCGAACTCATGTTGGATCAGAACAATCTTAATATGGCTGTCATGGTTTATTGAACGGGCTAAAATCGGGTATTCTGTATCGCGGGAAGTGTCAAGGATAAACTTAACTTCATCAGGGTAATCATAGCTGGCCTTTCCTGACTCCAATGCACAAACTTTTATAGATAATGAATTGCTGAATTTATCATGAAGCGCCATGATCAGATCCTGCGAATAGGTAGCAATACCGCATACCCGTGGTGGATAGGAAGTTACAAATAGGATTTCAGCCAGTTTGGCGGAATCAATTTTGTTTTTAATCATTCGAAGTATAATTTAACAATTCGGCAACCAGGTCAGGCAAACGCACATACGCACAGGCAATCACGCTGTCGGCAGCTCCATAATAAATAAAAAGTGTTTCCCCGAATAAAGCAGAACCGGTAGGGAAAACCACGTTATTTACCTCACCGATCAATTCCCATTCATATTCAGGGTAAAAAAACGGATAAGGCAGGCGGGCAATTTCCTTCGATGGGTCCTTTAAGTCGAGCAAGGCAGCACAGGCGGAATAAACGCGCCCCTTCAAAGTTTCCTGCACACCATGATAGATAAGCAGCCATCCGTGTTCTGTTTCAATCGGGGGACATCCTGCCCCTATATAATTTGACTCATGAGGATAAACAGGATCGAGCGCGATATGATCCTGCAGGTTGATAAGGTAATCCTCCCAGAATTCT
>Ga0172381_10001712_pt1 | contig 25106 bp, 22 predicted proteins | sample Leawel6488metaG_FD_119754 | JGI IMG/M metagenome (GOLD analysis project Ga0172381, IMG submission 119754) | Leachate microbial communities from a municipal landfill in Southern Ontario, Canada - Leachate well 64-88 metaG | ecosystem: Engineered > Solid waste > Landfill > Unclassified | place... | reverse complement strand
GCAGGACTGATGACAGGGACGAAGTCGTAACAAGGCATCCGTAGCGGAAGCTGTGGATGGATCACCTCCTTTCTAGGGAGAAAAATTCTTCTTTTCCACGTGGAAAGAAGAGTTAGTCGCCTCTAACTTAAGTGTTAGAGTGACCGAATTGGTGCCAATTAGACTCATAATTCATTATCATGATATATAAAAAACCGCTTTTATTAGCGGTTTTTTAGTTGTCTTATTGACAAATTAAGTAATTTGTTATATAATGTATAGTTATTGAGTTAAATATAGATATTCTATAATTAGCTAAATAATAAGGACTTTAACAATAATTGATATTAGTAACCCCATAAAAACAGATAACAATGAAAAGAGCATTAGTAGTATCCGCAAAGATATTGCTGCCGCTTCTTTTCCTTTACAACGTAGGCTTCTTTAGTTTAGATTTCTCAGGTTATTTAAAAGAACTTGGAAAATCGGAGCCCTACAATTCTGTGGGGCAACAAAAGTTAGCAAAACTAGTAGATGAAAAGGTCAAGGTAGCAAAAGAAAAAGGAATAAGATATTCTCCGGCTGATTATTTTAATGATTTGGCCGAAATAACAATCCTAAAAAAATCCCTAAAAGGCGTAATGAATAACCTGGATTATAGGTTGTTAGATTTAAGCCAACAGAATGTCCGCGCCGGACTATACTCCAGCCGAGACATCGATCTGGCTCGAGATATCTTCAAAGAAAAAACCGACCCCGGAAGTACGGCTAGAGAAAGTCTAAAGATTGAAATGTCGAAGAGAACTTTTTGGCCCAGTGTCACAAATTGGCTCTGGCACTTCTACCTAAAAAATCTACCCCTGGCGTTCATCTTGTTTATGCTTTGGTGGTATAAACAAAAAGAGACCTTTAAGCTCGCAAATCCCTTCAGCTTTATTATCGCTTTAATTTTTTATCCGATAATAATTTGTTTAGTGATTTATGAAGCTCTTAATGAAAAGGGTCGCTATTATTTGGCCGAAGCCGAACTTCGCCGCACGAAGTCGAAAATGTTTTCTATCTTATCGCAAGATGAGCTTGAAGATCTTCGCCGCTTTGCCAAAAGCCGCGGTCTGACTTTAACTGATTGGCGGAATTATCTTGGCAATCAAGGCTTCAAACCACAGGGCATTCTTGTTTCGTCTCTCGTGGTTACAATTTTGTTTATGGCTATTCCTAAGTTTTCTTTTTCCCAAAGTAAATTAGAAAAAGCGGAAACAAATATTTTTACGACGATGACAACGACTCAGATTAATGCCCCACCGGGAAACATTAACCTCTCTCATGAAGACAAAAATGACGATGCTCCCGTATCATTCGGCGCATTAGACTTTTTCTTCTACTCATTTAACCTGTATGATTTCAGTCCTATCATTTTAAAGGCCTGGGTCCAGAAGTTTCACCCTCAAGAAGTGGTCTTCAAGATTGAGCACATTCCTTGTTTTTGTTTCTAGTTTGGCTTCGGCGCAAACTTCACAAAGCAAGCGCCTTAGCAAAAAACAAAAATAACAAACAAAGAAACAAAAACAACCAAAACTCAGAAAAATGAAAAAAAATATTGTAATTATAATTATCGTCCTTTCGGCTTTTACTATCACAGCTCAGTCCCAGACTAAATTTAGCACCGAAACAACTCTTTGCTATGATAAATTGCAAGGAGGAATTCCTATGAATCGCCTGGAGATAAACAACCCCAAATTCAACTTTAAGTATGACTATAAAGTCAACTTAATTACCGGTCAACCGATAAATGATGTTTTCGGTATATTCTTACCAAAACTCATAGACAAAAAAACCTTCAACCTTGATGTCGCCGTTATAAAACTCGGTGACTGGAACAAAAGCGATGAAGTTATTCTCGATGTCGCGGCGACCAAACAACTTGGTCCGGTAGCCATAACCTTAGAGCTTGGTCGGGCAATTGGAGTTGAAACTCAACCCTGGGACTTTGCAATAAGTCGAGTAGCTCATCGTCTATTTACAGTTGAGGGGGGAATCCTTTCTCCTGATCAGCTCTTCGCTCCCTCGCAGAAAAAGCTTTACGGCTGGGTAGCTTATCACCCCGAACACGTTTTTATTGCAACGGGCAATGAGATCAGCCGTAACTGGTTCGTATTTGGCACGAAAAAATATAAAAACTTCGGCCATCTTACCGTCGCTGATTATGACAGGGATAACGGGAGCTTCTGGTTTCGCTCTCAGTTCGGTTTCGGGAACATTAATCAAAGCTTCTTTGCCCAGGACAATTATATCATCTCGACAAGTTATCTAATCGTCCCGCCATTTTTCTATAAACACTTTAGCCCAATAAGCACAAAGGGGAAATATTCCCTCAAACTTGATGGCAAAAGAATAGGAAAATTAGAAACCTATGAGATTTCAGTTGGACGCCAATTTGGTAAATTCGGCCAAATAGCGGTTGGCATGAATAATGAAAACTTCAAACGTGAACGACTCGGGCTAGTTCTTGAATATTATAAAGAGTTTACTCTTAAAAATTTCAAAGCTAGCACAGAATTCAGATATGAGCAATTAACTGCTAAGTTCGCGGGATACATTATCCTCGCTTATCAGTTCTGACCTCTAGCCGCTGTTACCCACACAGCGGCTTTTTTATATCTATTCTTGACTTTATGAACATTTTATGAGAATGTATGGACACAAATAACCTAGTCTTTCTTTAAAAAAATGGGGCATGAAAAATGAAATATCGGTTTACATGGCAAGCAAACTTCGGAGTATTGAGCTTACTATGCCGGAAAAATTCGTTGGCGACTTTATCGTCCAGTTCGGAATCAAATTTGGTCGCCAGGATATGGGCAGCGGATTTACCGAGGCTAAAGTGGATGACTATTTTTATCATCCCAACGGCTGGCATGTTAGTGTCAGTGTCGAGGAAAAAAGAGTCGAAGAGCTAAGAGTGTTTATCACTGAATTTGGCACAAAGAATGAGCTATCAGTTGACTTAAACGATCTTACCCGCTAAACAATCACTCTCAGGCCACCGTGTATTTGGGTAGTCCCTCCAGGCTACCTTTTTTATTTCAAAAAACCAGCCGAGCGGCCGGTTTTTAGATACTTTAATTTTCTAAAATTTATTTATTCAATAACAACGGCCGTGCCGTAACATAAAACCTCAGTCACGCCTCCCATGACTTCAGTCGCGTCGTAACGAACACTGATAACGGCATTAGCGCCCAACTCTTCCGCATGCTTAATCATTAAATTATAAGCATCTTCACGTGTCCGCTCACATAATTCCGTAAACAAAGAAATATTGCCGCCGACCAAAGTCTGAAGAGAGCCGCCGATTGAACCAAAGATAGAGCGAGAACGAACAATAATCCCCTTAACGACACCTAAGTTTTTTATAATTTTTGCATTTGGAAGTTCAAACGCCGTTGTCACATTTTTGTGATCCATATAATTAAATTTAATTTATAAACTACCTCACTCCAATTACTTGCCGAACTTTCTCCATTTTAGCGTTCGCCATTTTTTCCACTCGCTTGCGGCCATCTTCAAGAATCTTAATAACCTCTTTATCGGAAATACTCTGGTACTTCTTTTGAAAATCTTCTAAAAATTTAACTATGACCTCAGTTAAGTCTTTTTTAAAATCTCCATAACCCTTTCCTTTATAATCTTTAACTAATCGAGGAATTTCCCGGATGCCTAATTGCGCATAGATAGTTAAAAGATTAGAAATGCCCGGCCGATTAAGCGGATCATAATCAATATCAGAGCTAGAATCAGTAACGGCCCGAGAAATTTTTTTCTTAACACTTTCTATATCATCTAATAAGGCGATACAATTGTTTTGGTTTTCGTCGCTCTTACTCATCTTTTTTGTCGGATCAAGTAAGGCCATAATACGCGCCCCCTCTTTACGAATAACTGCTTGGGGAAGTTTAAAAATATTACCGAATTGATTATTAAATCTTTTGGCAATATCTCGCGCAAGTTCTACGTGCTGTCTTTGGTCTTCACCCACCGGTACAATGTCAGTATCATACATTAATATATCGGCCGCCATTAAAACCGGATAATCATACAAGCCGACACTAACCGCTTCTTGATTCTTTCCAGCCTTATCTTTGAATTGGGTCATTTTATTAAGATCGGAAATATATGAACCATAACAATTAAAAATCCAAGCCAACTCGGTATGGGCGGATACGGCCGATTGCTGAAAAATAATTGATTTTTTCGGATCAATCCCGGCCGCTAAATAAATTTTAGTGACCTCAATTATTCGCTTGCGCAATTCTTCCGGGTCTTGTTTAACGGTTATAGCGTGGTAATCGACAACGGAAAATATGCAATCATATTCTTTTTGCATCGCTACCCACTGTGAAATTGCTCCAATATAGTTACCGATATTAAGATGGCCGCTCGGCTGAATGCCGGAAAAAATAGTCTTTTGTGTAGTCATATGATTGTTTTTACTATTAATATTGTAATTTAATTGGGTATTTTTAGCAAATAAAAACAAGCGCGGAAACGGACCGGCTTGAAAAATTAGGACTTTGTGTTAAGATGGGTACAGGTTTGTTTTAAACCTATTTTTATTAAACGGGGTGTAGTATAACGGTAGTACGCATGCATGGGGTGCATGTAGCCCGGGTTCAATTCCCGGCACCCCGACAAAATAAATAAGGGCTTGTAGCTCATCTGGTAGAGCGCTGCATTCGCATTGCAGAGGTAAGGGGTTCGAGTCCCCTCAAGTCCACTAAGAAATAAAACGGGCTGTGGTATAACGGTATTACGCACGCTTCGGGTGCGTGTAATCCGGGTTCAATTCCCGGCAGCCCGACAAAATAAAAAAAATACGTTCGCAAATGGTTTTTTGATGATATTTTTCGCTTTGACAAAAGCCCTTTTGGCGACTATAATAATACCTAGTAATAACCTCAAGAATAATTCTTCATACTGATAGAATTTTTTTATTATTTATGATCGATTTTAAGCAAAAAATGCAGGAAGCAGAAAAACTGGAGAGAAAAAATGGTAATTACCAAACCGAAGATGAGCAATTGCTTAATAGTCGGAAACGAAGAAGAATTACCACTTATGTAATCGCAATTTTAGTTATTGCCTTAGTTTTTTCCGGAAAAATATTAATGTCTAGCCAAAACGCCACTAGCTGGATACCGGGCATTAGTTTTTTAAATAAATTACGACATCTCGTACCAATCGCTGATAAACAGCTAATCGGCGAAGAGAACGACCGAATAAATGTTTTATTATTAGGTATGGGCGGAGAAGGACACGATGGCGCTTATTTAACTGATACTATAATGCTCGCCAGCCTCAAACCATCAACCAAACAAGTGGCTCTAGTTTCTATCCCGCGAGACTTAACTGCTCCTGTCAGTGGTTGGCGAAAAATAAACAGCGTCAACGCTTATGCCGAACAACAAACACCAGGCTCTGGAAGCGTGGCCACGACTAAAGCAATCGAGGAACTTTTACAAACCCCTATTACTTATTACATTAGAGTTGATTTTGCTGGTTTCGAACGAATTATTGACGAAATTGGCGGTGTAGAAATTAATGTTGAAAATACTTTTGACGATTATACTTATCCAATCAACGGTCAAGAAGATAATCCAAACTATTACGCCCGATTTGAACATCTACACTTTGATACTGGTTTACAAAGAATGAATGGTGCCTTGGCTTTAAAATATGCTCGAAGTCGTCACGCTCTCGGGCCCGAGGGCTCTGACTTTGCTCGCGCCCGACGCCAGCAATTACTGCTTGAAGCGGTTAAAGAAAAATTATTATCTCGCCAAACGCTATTAAACCCTGTGGTTTTAACAAAATTAATTAGCGAATTTAATAAGGATATCTCCACTAACTTGGGCTCTTGGGAGTTGTTGCGTCTCTGGGACCTGTCTAAAGATGTAAAAAAGGAACAAATTATTAATAAAGTTTTAAGCGATGCTCCGGATGGATTTTTAGTTTCAGGTAAAGGACAAGATGGCGCCTATATTTTAACTCCGCGCTCTGGTAATTTCTCTGAAATTAAAAATCTAGTACAAAATATTTTCGAATCAGCAAGTTTGGGAACGCCGACTCCTGAAGTAATCACACCCATAACTGATAATGCCCGGGTCTTCATTGTTAACGGTACTTGGATTACAGGGCTCGCCGGAAAGACTTCCAGTACTTTGGAAAAATACCAATTTAAAGTAATTGGAACCGGAAACGCAATCGAAAGAAATTACGAACAAACGGTAATTTATGATTTAAGCTCTGGACAGAAAAATGATTCTTTAATCGCTTTAAAAAAAATGACCGGTGCAACTCAAGCTTTTAATTCACCAGGCTGGTTAGAACAATATAAAACGGGAGATAATAAATCTGATTTTTTACTTATTCTAGGAACGGACGCCGACAAAAAATAATATATGATTGAAAAAGAGAAGAACAATCTGCCTCTAGTTGTTATCTGCGGACGAACTAACGTTGGTAAGTCAACTCTTTTTAATTGCTTAACCGGAAAAAAACAGGCCCTAGTTTCTAATATTGCCGGGACGACCCGAGATAGTAATTTAGGAATTGTTGAGTGGGCCAGTAGTGCTTTTGAAATAGCTGATACAGCGGGAATTATAGATTGGCGCTATCTTTTAACTAAAAAAATCGCCGATAATGATATTGATACGCAAACCCAAAAGCAAGCTCGTTCTTATCTAGACCAAGCTGACTTAATTTTATTTTTAGTTGATACTAAGGCCGGGCTACTGCCAGAGGATAAAGAGATCGCCGCGGCTCTAAAGAAAAGTGAACTATATGGTCCCAAGGTAATGCTGGTGGCTAATAAAGTTGATAGTTTTCGGGCCGCTTCAGAAGCGGCTCAATTTAATAAATTGAATTTCGGAGAACCGATTGCCGTTTCCGCGGCTAGCAGTATGGGAACGGGCGATTTATTAGATGCTATTATTGAAAGAATTGATAAACACAAAAAAAATAAAAAGGCTTTAGAGGATAAGGATAGCAAAACCGTTACGGCCTGTATTATCGGCAAGCCTAATGTCGGCAAATCATCATTACTTAATTCTATTTTAGGATATGAGCGTGTAATTGTTAGTCCGATTGCCCACACCACCCGCGAACCGCAAAATACCGATCTGATTTACAAAAATAAAAAAATAACTTTAGTCGATACAGCCGGAATTTCCAAACAGGGAACAAAGGGCAAGGGGTTAGAGAAACCTGGCATCTTAAAATCTCTAACTTCGCTAGATAAAGCTGATATTGCCCTGTTGGTTATGGACATCAGTGAGCCGATTACTCATCAAGATGCTAAAATTATTCAAGAAATCGTTGATCGGCGTAAAAGTTTAATTTTTATCGCCAATAAATGGGATTTAGTTGAGACACGCGATACAAAAAAATGGACAGAAGTTATTTATGATAAATTGCCGTTTGCTACTTGGGCGCCCCTTCAATTTATTTCTGCTAAAACAGGTGAAAAGGTAAACAAAATTTTAGATCTTATACTATCTATTGCTAGTGAACGCCAGTTACAATTAAGTGATTCTCAGTGCGCTAAATTTTTAAGCCATGTGGTTAAACTGCACAAACCGGCCAAGGGGAAGGGGTTAAAAGCCCCTCATATTTATGAATTTAAGCAAGTAAAATACAACCCGCCCGCTTTTGTTGTGCGCATCGGACCAAACGATGATCTTCATTTCTCCTATGTTCGCTTTATGGAAAACCGCTTACGGGAAAAATATGGCTTTACGGGTACACCCATTCATATTAAAGTTACCAAGGAAAGAAAGTCACATACTACTTATAATGAGTAAATTATGAAAATAATCGTCGGCCTGGGTAACCCCGGGGAACAATACAAGAACACGCGCCACAACATCGGCTGGTTGGCTCTTGATAGCTTGCTAGGCGAAGTAAGGTGGTCGGAAAGTAAGAAATTTAACGCGCTTACTTACGAAAACAGCGAAGCTTTATACGTGAAGCCGCTTACCTTCATGAATAACTCCGGCCAAGCGGTTCAAAAAATATTAAATTATTATAAATTATTACCAAAAAATTTCGGCCTTATCAATAAAAAAGACGCGGATTTAACAAATACTCTTTTTGTTATTCATGACGAGCTTGATTTAGATTTTGGCAACTTTAAACTTTCAACTGATTCCACAAGTGCCGGACATCGCGGCGTTCAATCAATTATTGACTATCTAAAAACTAAAAAATTTACCCGCTTGAGGCTAGGAATTAAAAATGAACTGCTCCGTAGCCATATTCCGCCAGAAAAATTTGTTACTCAGCCATTCAGCCAGGCCGAGAAAGAACAACTCAAAGAGATATTCGCTAAAACAAATATCAATAATCTAAAATAAATATAAAATCCTCCTAAAAAATCTAGGGGGATTTTATTTTAAAATTATGACAGATATAAAAATCCGACAAGCCCTACTGGGTTTTAGTTATTTTAAAAAAATAGGACCGTCTAAACTCTCTTTACTAGAAAAAATTTTTTCAAATTCTTATAATGCTTTCTGGGCTAATGCTAATGATTTAGAAAGAGCTGGACTAAGCCAAAAATTAGTCCGAGAATTTATTGAGTGGCGCCAAAAACTTAATTTTTCAATAATTGAAAAAGAGCTTAAGCAAGAACAAATTAATTTTGTCACTTGGCACGATCCCGACTATCCTGCTCTGCTCAAGGAAATCTGCGCCGCACCCTACCTCTTATACTACCGCGGTAATTTAGAAGCGTTGGCGGGAAAAGAAAAAAACCGCCTAGCTATTGTTGGGTCAAGAAAGCACAGCGCCTACGCAGAAAAAATTTTAATTAATTTTTTACCAACTTTATTGGCTAATAGTTTAGAGATTGTTAGCGGCCTCGCTTTAGGCGTTGATTCTTTGGCGCATCAAATAACTCTTAATAACGGCGGTCGAACAATCGCCGTTCTGGGATCGGGTTTAGATAAAGCGAGTATTTATCCGCGAATTAACTACCGACTCTCTCAGAAAATTATTAAAAATAGCGGATTATTAATTTCCGAATTTCCGCCAAGAACTCCGGCTTTAAAACAAAATTTTCCGCAACGTAATCGAATTATTTCCGGTCTTTCTCGAGCGACTTTAGTTATTGAGGCGAAGGAAAGGTCAGGGGCATTGATTACGGCTCGCTATGCCTTAGAACAAAACCGGGAAGTACTAACCATCCCGGGAAATATTTTTTCAGAATTTTCTGCCGGCCCCAATAAATTGGTTCAGATGGGGGCAAAACCGATTGTTTTACCGGAAGATATTTTAGAAACTTTTAATATCGAGACTAACGAAATAACTAGCCAGGGTCGCCGAAATAGCAAAAATATTTTGTCATATCCTGAACTTCAGAACGAAGTTGAAAGAATAATTTATGATGCTTTATGCCAAGCACAAGCACGTGCAGAGAGGATTACAACTGATGAAATTATAAAAATTACAAAACTTGACACCGCAGTCATAAATAGTACACTAAGTATATTAGAACTCCGAGGAGTTGCCAAAAGCGATGAAATCGGCTATGCTGTTAATTAAATTATTTTAAATATGAATTTAATTATTGTTGAATCTCCAACTAAAGCAAAAACTATCAGCAAGTTTTTAGATAAAAAATATCAGGTCGAATCTTCATTCGGCCATATTCGCGATCTGCCGACAAGTAAAATGGGAATTGATATTAAAAACGATTTCACGCCAGAATATGTTATTCCGACAAAAGCCAAAAAAACTGTTTCTACTTTAAAATCAGCCGCTAAAAAATCAACTGAAGTTATTCTGGCTTCAGACGAAGACCGCGAAGGAGAAGCTATTGCCTGGCATTTAGTCGAGGCGCTCAATCTTGATATTAAAAAAACGAAAAGAATCGTATTCCATGAAATTACTAAAAACGCCATTTTAGAGGCTTTAGAGCATCCTCGGCAAATTGACCAAAATATGGTAGATGCTCAACAAGCGCGACGCATTTTAGATCGTCTAGTGGGCTATGAATTGTCTCCTTTCCTTTGGAAAAAGGTGGCAAAAGGTTTATCTGCCGGCCGTGTCCAAAGCGTAGCGACTCGCCTTATCGTTGAAAGAGAAAAAGAAATTCTAAATTTCAAAACAGAAGAATACTGGAGCTTGTCAGCTGATTTAACTAAAGACAAAAAAAATAATAACTTTACAGCTGATCTTTATAAAATCCGCAATAAAACTTTTAATAAGCTGACTTTAAAAAAAGAAGAAGCAGCGGAAATAAAAAAAATTATTCAGGATGCGGAATATGCGGTTGAGAAAGTAGAAAAAAAACAAGTTAGTAAAAATCCGTCTGCTCCCTTTACTACCTCAACGCTCCAACAGGCCGCTAACCGCCAATTAGGTTTCTCGGCCAAGCAAACAATGATGGTCGCGCAAAAATTATACGAACTCGGACATATTACTTATATGCGTACCGATTCGCTAAATCTTTCTCCTAAATTTATCGGCGATGCTCAAGATTGGCTACAAAAAAATCTAGGGACTGAATATATGGTCTCTGAGGGTAGAGTGTTTAAAAGTAAAAGTAAGAATGCTCAGGAAGCTCATGAGGCTGTCCGGCCGACTGAAGTCAGCACTACTCCGGAAATGTTAATTGATAAATTAGATAAAAACCAGGAGCGTCTTTACCGCTTAATCTGGCAACGAGCTCTCTCAAGCCAAATGACACCGGCTAAATTGGCCGCGACGATTATTGACGTTAAAGCTAAGAATAATAAAGATTCTTTTATTTTTCGAGCTAACGGCCAAATGCTCATTTTCCCCGGTTATTTAAAAATTTGGCCGGAAAAAACTAAAGAACAAGAACTGCCGACGCTGCTCGAAAACGATAAATTAATTTTATTGGAACTACACGCCGATGAGCACACGACTAATCCGCCGGCTCGTTATTCCGACGCTGGTTTAGTAAAAGAGTTAGAAAAATACGGAATCGGCCGTCCTTCAACCTACGCTCCGACAATTAACACCATTATAACCCGCAACTACGTGGAAAGAGATGACAATAAAAAATTAAAACCGACTAGCATTGCTTTCGTCGTAATTGATTTACTTATAAAGCACTTCCCCAAAATAGCCGACTACGCCTTCACTGCTAAAATGGAAAATGATCTTGATGCTATCGCCGAGGGAAAAGAAAAATGGCAGCCAGTTATTAATGAATTTTATGTCGACTTCCATTCTAATTTAAAACAAAAAGAAGAAGAAATTAAAAAAAGCGATATTATGCCCGAAGAAAAATCAACTGAAATTTGCGATAAATGCGGCGCCCCGATGATTATTAAAACTGGGCGTTATGGAAAATTTTTGGCTTGCAGCGCTTATCCAGAGTGTAAAAACATTAAAAAATATTCCGGTGAGGGCGGGGCTTTTGAAAAAAAGGAGCCAGACGCCAAGACACTTGAACTCCAAAAGAAGCATGAGGGCGAAATTTGCGAAAAATGCGGCTCGGCCATGAAAGTACGCGTCGGTAAATTCGGCCCATTCTTAGCTTGCAGCGCTTATCCAAAATGTAAAAATATAAAAAATATTATTGATGCTAATGCTAGCGGCCGAGAAGTTGAGTGCCCGGTTTGCCATGAAGGGAAAATTGTTAAAAAATTTAGTCGTCGCGGCGCTTTTTGGGCTTGTAATAATTACCCTAAATGCAAGAATGCCTATTGGGGAGAACCGACCGGGAAAGATTGCCCGGATTGCGGCGGACTACTAATAAAAGATACTAAAACCGGAAAAATAAAGTGCAGCAATCGGGAATGTGATTATATAGAGAAAGAAAAAAAGGAAAAAAAATCTAAAATTAAAGAGAAAAACGAAGAATAAACCAATAAAAAATCCGGCTCAACGCCGGATTTTTTATATAAGGTTGATTACTTATTTCTTTTTGGTCTTTTGGGTTTTCTCTTTTTTCTCATTCCTTTTCTCTTGGACAAAGTCCATCGCTTTTTTAGCAATTTCGCCAAGAATCATAAAATAGGCAGAACTATTTTTAAGCTTATCCTTGGCAATATTTACCACCTCTTCCGCTTTAGCGACACCTTCTTCAATTCTCTTGGTGATTCTATTAACTCTTTGGATACTGACAACAAAATAATAGATTGCCCAGCAGAGAAAAAAAGTTAAAACAAAAACACATAGAGCAAGAACTAAATTTAAAATGTCGATAGAGGTAGAGAACATATTATTAATATAAATGATTAATTTCTTAACTTGGCCTCAAATTTATCGGCTAAATATTCAATCAAGTTTTTAACTATGAGGTCAACTTCTTCCGTCGTCAGAGTTCTTTCACCCGATTGAAAATTAATATGAAAGGCTAAACTTTTTTCACCATCCTCCAGTTTATTCCCCGTATACACATCAAAAAGTTCGACTGTTTTAATAAGGGGATTAAAATTAGAGATTGTATTCTTTAATTCATTATACAATATTTTTTCATTTAAAACAAAGGCGAGATCGCGGGTCACTGCCGGATATTTATCTAATTCTTGAAAACGCTTCGGCGCTAGACTAAAGATTAAATCGGCGAGATCATTAAAATTAATTTCCGCTATGGCCACCGTTTTCTTCAAATTTACATTTTTTACCGTCTCTTGATTAACAACAGCCAGCAGCCCGATTTCTTTGCCCAAAACTTTTATTTTTGCAAACATTTTCTTATTGGCCCAGCCAAGAATTTCTTCGGAAAGAAAGAACTCTGTCTCTACTTCATAATTTATTAAGCTTTGTAAAAGGCTATTTATGGTGCCCTTTAAAATTCCAAATAGATCATTATTATCAGCGGCCAAAACTAGGCCAAGATGCTTTTCTTGATAGGGTAGAGTTTGATCGCTCGTTGCCTCTTTTCTAATTCTTCCAGGAGCGTTGAAAAAGACGCTGCCTATTTCAAAGAATCCCAGGGAATCAGCCTTAGACTGATTATTTTTTATATTGTTTATTAAGCCTGGTGCGAGCGATTGGCGTAAAATAGTCTGAACGTCAGACAGAGGATTGGCTAATTTTAAATAATTAAAAAAATCGATATTTAATTTTTTAAGTTGCTCCTCGCCGACAAAAGAATAATTATAAACTTCACTCAAACCATGCTTGAGGGCTAAAATGTTTTTTATTTGTCTCTCGAGTTGTCTTTCTTCGTTTACTTCTGGAAGTCTGAGCGTTTCCACTGGCAGCTGAGAGGGAATATTATCATAACCATAAACGCGTAAAATTTCTTCAGACAAATCTTCTTTAGTAGAAACGTCTTTAGTCGCCCGCCAAGAGGGAACAGCGACAATAAAATTATCCGTATCTTCGCCACTGACTCTAAAGCCTAATTGTTTAAGGGTTTTGAGAACTTGCTCCTTGGGTATTTCCTGACCGATTTTTTTTGTGAGCCAGCCCAGGCTTAAAGAAATCGGCTCAATATGCGGAGTTGGTTGTTTTATATCTATCAGAGCACTTCCGATCTTCATTTCCGGACAAATTTTTACCAGTAGTGTTAAGAATCTAAATAGCGCTATTTCCGTTAAATTCACATCAAGCGCTTTTTCATAGCGAGTTGAGGCTTCGGTGCGTAGGCCTAATTTTTGAGAAGTTTTACGTACGACAGCGGCTTTAAAATTAGCAGATTCTAAAATAATGCTTCTAGTTTCTGAATTTATGCCACTCTCTTTGCCTCCCATGATTCCGGCAATCGCGATTGTTTTTTTGCCGTCCGTAATCACTAAATCTTCTTCAAGGCTTCTTTCTTTCTCGTCCAAAGTTTCAAAAATTTCATTTTTTTGCGAACGGCGAACGATAATTTTATTAATCCGACTAGCATCAAAAGAATGTAGCGGCTGACCGCATTCTAACATCACGTAGTTTGTTAGGTCGACAATATTATTAATTGGCTTTTGGTTAACGGCAATCAAGCGTTCTTTTAACCAATCGGGAGATTCTTTCACTTCAAGTCCGTCTACTTTAATAGCCATATATCGCGGACAGACTTCTTTATCTTCAACTTTTATTTCTAATTTATTTTCTTTAGTACTTAAAAAATCAAATTTTTTATTTAATAATTTTTCATATGGTTTCACTGGAAAATCAAAAATTACTCCAATTTCTCGCGCAATTCCATAGTGGTTAAGTAGGTCTGGACGGTTAGACAAAGATTTGTTATCAATTTCTAAAACTACATCATCAGCTTTGAGATACTTAGCAAATGGTTCGCCAACTTTTGCGTTCTCACTAAGAACAATAATCCCCTCATGATTTTTGCCAATTCCTAATTCATCTTCCGCACAAATCATACCGCTTGATTTTTCTCCCCGAATCTCTGATTCTTTTATTTCTAGGCCTCCGGGCAAAACTGCGCCGACAAGAGCAACGGGTACTAGCTGATTAATAGCTAAATTAGGAGCACCACAAACAATATTCAACTTTTTTTTCTTGACATCAACTAACGCCAACCGCAAACGGTCGGCATTGGGGTGTTTTTTTATTTCCAATACTTTACCAACCACAACTTTATTAAACTGTTCCGCCTGATTTATAAACCCCTCGACTTCAACCGTATGGCTAGTCAGTTCTCGAGCAATATTGGCCGCATCCGTCTTGGCAGGTATTTTAACAAAATCTTTTAACCAATTAAGTGATATATACATATAATTAAAATTGCTCTAAAAATTTAAGATCGCCACTATTAAATAGGCGCACATCATTAATATTATACTTAAGCATAGCCAGGCGATTTAAACCGAAGCCGAAGGCTAGGCCGGAATAAACTTCCGGGTCTACTCCGCCGGCGCGTAAAACGGCGGGATGGATCAAGCCGGCGCCGACAATCTCCAACCAACCGGTATATTTACAAACCCGACAACCCTTGCCTTGACACAAAAAACAAGTATATTCGCCGTTGTTTCCCGGCTCAACAAAAGGAAAAAACTTTGGGCGCATGCGCAGTTCTGTGTTAGCGCCAAATAATTTTTTGCCAACAATTTCGAGCAAGCTTTTTAGGTTAGAAAAGTTAATGTCTTTACCAATCATTATGCCTTCAACTTGATAGAATGTGTGCTCGTGGCGAGAATCAGTCGCCTCATTACGAAAACAGCGCCCGGGGATAATCGCCTTAAGCGGCGCCCCGTATTTTTGCATTAACCGAATTTGCACTGGAGAGGTTTGAGTACGCATCACTAGATCATATTGACCCTCCTTATTTTTTGAATCAATATAAAAAGTGTCCTGCATGTCGCGCGCCGGATGAAGCGGCGGCATATTCAACGCGGTAAAATTATAGTAATCACTTTCGAGCTCCGGACCGTCACCGATCATAAAACCAAGAGAAGTAAATAAATCCTCTAGCTCATTTTGAACCAAAGTAATGGGATGTAGATGCCCACTCTTAAATTTCTCCCCCGGTAAAGTAACATCAATAAATTCATTGTTTTTATTATGGCTTTCTAGAGTTTTTCTCACTTCTTCGAATTTTGTCTGCATTTCGGTTTTGACCGTATTAGCAAGTTCGCCTAATTCTTTGCGTAATTCCAAACTGACATCCTTAAGACTATGCATAACTTCACTGAATTCTCCTTTGCGTGATAAATATTTTACTTCTAGGCCGCGCAAATACTCGCTATCCTTAGCTTGAGCAAGCTGTTTTAAAAATTCGTCTCTAATTTTTTCTATTTTATTTTTCATATAGTTAATTTAACGACTTTTTTTATAGCTAATCAAAAATAATTCCAAAACCGCAAAAATAATTATGAGTAAAAATAGGTTTAACCAATTAAACAGGTGCTGTGATTTCAAAATTAAAAGAAGAACAATAAATAAAGAGAAGAGGAATGATTGGCGAAAAGCGACTTTGACCAAATTAAAAGCGAGCTCTTTCTTTAGGGCGACAAAACGAAAAACAAAACCAATTAAAGCTGTTGTCCCGCTTAAAGAAAGGAAGAGGGATAAATAAAACAAAAAATATCCTAACCAGTTTGTCGCTTCCGGATTAACCAAACTCGCCACAAAAATAAAGATACCCCAGCAGATGACTGTTAAGGTGGACATTACTATTAAATAGTTTTTTAGGGTCATAGACTATTTATTATCTTAACTATTTTAGTTAACTCTTGTTGATAGTTGTTTAATTTTTTCTTCTCGGCTAAAACAATCTTCTCGGGCGCACGAGAAACAAATTCGGTATTATTTAACTTTTGTTCTTGAAGAGAAACTAATTTCTCTAAATTTATTTTTTCCTTAGCTAGACGCTCTTTTTCTTTACTCTCATCAACTGCACCAACAAGATATATTTCAAGCTTATTAACGGGAATCATTATCGCCTTATCTATTTTCTCTCCACTTTCTTTTACCGCCAAGCTACTAAGTCCTGTCTTTAGGCCCTTAATAAGTTCTTTCTGACTATCTAGTAACTTCTCGAACTCGTGTCCATATATAATGGCTTCTAATTTTTTAGCGGGTTCAATTTTATTTTCACTTCTAGCGTTCCGGATAGCAATAACAATATCTTGAATTAACTTTAATTCATTATTTTCTGCTATCGCTTCTTTTCCGGACATTGGCCATTTTGCGACCATAAGCAAACTATCATTAAAGCTGGCCCAAATAGTTTCTGTTACGAAAGGAATGAGGGGGTGCCAGAGAATTAGGAGATTTTTTAGCAAATAAATAAGAATCTCTTCCTTACCTTTTTCAATTTTCGCTATTTCTAAATACCAATCAGCTAATTTATTCCAAGTAAAATCATTTAATTCTTCGGCGGCTAAAGAAAATTCAAAGTTATTCAATCTCTCGGTAGTTGTCTTAATTAATTTCTGCATTTCTTGAGTAATCCATTTATCTGCCAGAGTTTTTACTGTCGGGACTTTGTCGGCCGAAGTGACAAAAAACCTTTCCTCCGATAAATTTAAAATATATCGAGAAATATTCCAAAGTTTGTTAATAAAATTACGTTTTGCTTCAATTTTATCTTCATTAAAACGCGCGTCATTGCCCGGGGTCGCTCCCATTAATAAAGAGAGGCGGGTTGCATCTGTTCCATATTTACTAATCATATCTAGCGGATCAACCCCATTACCCTTAGACTTAGACATCTTCTTTCCTTTTTCATCTAAAATAATGCCGTGAAGATAAACATGCTCAAAGGGAACTTCATCAAGCGCGAATAAAGACATCATCATCATGCGCGAGACCCAAAGAGTCAAAATTTCATAGCCTGTTTCTAAAACTTGTGTAGGATGAAATTTGGCGAGATCGCCAATTTTTTTACCAGCAACATAATTACTTGGCCAACCCAGGGTCGAAAAGGTCCACATACCAGAAGAAAACCAGGTATCTAGCGTATCAGGATCTTGTTGCCAATCATTCTCTTTTGGCGCCTCTAAACCAACATATATTTCCTCGCCTTTATACCAAACCGGAATTTGGTGGCCAAACCAAATCTGCCGGGAGATGCACCAATCATGCAAATTAGTCATCCAATCAACATATCTTTTATTAAAACGATCAGGAATAAATTTTACTTTATTATTTCCCGCTGCTTCCAGAGCCTTTTCTTTAAGTGATTTCTCGCCCAATCTTTTAATTTTACGATCAACGCCAATAAACCATTGCTTTGAAGGAAGGGGCTCTATCACTGTTCCACAACGGTAACAAACCGCTGTATTATGAACATAATCTTCGTCAATATGATCCATAAACCCCATTTTCCCCATATCGGCTACAATTTGCTCGCGTGCCTCTTTAGTGGTTAGGCCGGCATATTTTCCACAATTAACCATCATACGGCCATCTTCATTAATAATTTTTTTGCTTGGTAAATTATGTCTTTGCGCAATTTCATTATCAATAAAACTATGCGCGGGTGTAACTTTTATAGCCCCAGAGCCAAAATTTATATCAACTGCCTTATCGGCGACAACTTTTACTTTAAATTTTCCTAAAACCCCCTCAATCTCAAGCTCTTTCTCTACCATATCCTGATAACGCGGATCGCCTGGATAAACCGCCACCGCCGTATCACCTAATTTTGTTTCCGGGCGAGATGTAGCCAGAATAAAGGGACCGTATTTAATCCAATAAAGTTTTGCTTTTTCTTCTTTATATTCAACCTCGTCATCGGCTAAAGTCGAATGACAACGCGGGCACCAATTAACAATTCTTTCTCCTCGATAAATAACCCCCTCATCATACATTTCTTTGAACATTGTCCGAACGGCTAATTGTCTTTGTTCGTCAAGGGTAAAAGCGAGCCGTGACCAATCCAAAGAGGCTCCCATCTTTCTAATTTGATGTAAAATAGTTGCCTGAGTTGTTCCTAAAAACTTCCAGACTTCTTCTAAAAATTTTTCTTTGCCTAAATCTTGTCTGGTCTTGCCAGATTCTTTAAAAATTCTTTTCTCAACGACATTCTGAGTAGCAATGGCGGCATGGTCTGTTCCGGGAAGCCATAATGTGCGTTCGCCCCTAAGACGGTGATAGCGAATTAAAAGATCCTCAATCGCGACTGTGGAAGCATGGCCAATGTGAAGTTTGTCGGTCACGTTTGGTGGCGGCAAAACAATGGTATAGCTCGGGACGTCGGCAGCCAAATCTAAATTATCCGGATTAAAATACCCGGATTCTTCCCATTTTTTATAAATTTTGTCCTCATTTTCAGCTGGACTATAGGTTTTATCAAGCTCTTGTTTCATACTTTAAAATTACCAAAAAAACAGCCTTAAGTCAATTAAATTTAACCTTGACTTTGGGCCTAAATCATTATATATTAAAGGGTCTAGCTTAAATGTCTGGGCGCGATTTTAAAGTTAAAAAAATGCTGACTTTGGAGCAACAAATTTTTAAACAAATTGAAAAATCAAAAAATATTTTGATCATCTTTTCGGCTGACCGCGAGGGGGACATTATTGCTTCGTCTTTGGCCTTCTTTTTATTCCTCAAAAAACAAGGTTATGAAGTTACCCTGGTCTGTCAGGACTTAGAAGAGACTAATCATAACTTTTCTTTTCTGCCTGCCTATAACCAAATTCAAAATAACTTAGATAATTTGCGCCGCTTTATTGTTTCAGTTGACATTAGTAAGGCTAAAGTTAACCAGGTTAAATATCTGGTCGATAATAATATTCTTAACTTTATTATTTCTCCCTCCGAAGGCTGGTTTAAGCCGGAAGATGTGAGTTCCCGGGCGGGCGAGTTTAAATATGATCTTATTATTACAATTGGAACCAGTGATTTGGAGTCATTAGGCAAACTTTACGACCAAAATATTGAATTCTTTTATAAAACAGCTATTATCAATATTGACCATAAAGCAAACAACGAAGAATTTGGTCAAATTAATTTTATTGATTTAAACGCGGTCGCTATTTCAGAAATTCTCTTTTATCTTCTAAAAAATTATAAGCCCGAAACGATTAGCGAAGATGTGGCCACTTGTTTGCTGGCGGGCATTATTCAAAAGACTAAAAATTTTAAAACCTCTAACCTTACTCCTCGCACTTTGCTAACAACATCACAACTCATCTCTATCGGTGCTAACCGCGAGGATATTATTAATCATTTATACCGCTCGCGTGATCTAGCAACACTCAAACTCTGGGGCCGCGTTCTTAATAATCTCCAATCAGAAAAACATGAGGAATTGATTTGGTCGAGACTGCGACTTCAGGACTTTAAAGAAACAAACTCTTCTCCGGAAAATTTAAACGACATCATTGATGAATTAATCATGAATGTTCCGAGTGCGAAACTCGTCGTTATCTTCTGTGAAAATGGACCGGCAACCACAAAAATCCTAGTCTATTCTCTAAAAAATATTAATGTTTTAGAAATTCTAGCCAACTATAGACCCCAAGGAACAGTAAAAAACGCCTCTGTTATAATAAACAAAAACATCGCGGATGCGAGCATTGTTCTCTTGTCAGAATTGCAAAGTAAACTTGAAAAATTAAACGCTTAATGGTATAAAATAACTACTAAACCATTACAAATAGTTTCTTGCAATCTTTTTCCGCGACAATTATAATGGGCATATAGCTCAGTTGGTTAGAGCACCGCTCTTATAAAGCGGGGGTCGATGGTTCAAGTCCATCTATGCCCACAGAACAATTTATTACGGGCTCGTAGCTCAGTTGGTTAGAGCGCCACGTTGACATCGTGGAGGTCACAGGTTCGAGTCCTGTCGGGCCCACCGTCAAAAAATCTTCGATAACTACGAAGTTTTTTTGTTATTAGCCGATTATGAGCATTTACATTTTCCCAAAAAATTGGTAAATTAGAAGAAAGAATACAATTATATGCTTTTTCATAAAAAAAATAATAAACCACCGCTTCTCCAAGAAAATAAAGAACCATCAATTGTTGAGTGGCTTAATTATGAGGAACCGGAAACAGAGGGACAATTAGCTATTGATGTCTTCCAGACTAATAAAAAAATAATTATTAAATCAACCATTGCCGGGGTTAAGCCGGAAGACTTAAAGATCTCTCTCCATAATGACCTCTTAACGATTAAGGGGAAGCGTTCAATTAAAGAGGAGGTTAATGAGGAGGATTATTTATACCGCGAGTGCTATTGGGGCTCATTTTCGCGCTCTATTATATTACCGGCCGAAGTTGATAGTAAACAAGTGGAGGCCGAATTAGAAAGCGGCATTCTCACAATAACTTTACACAAAAACCATCCCAGCCAAATTGAAGTCAAAGAAAAAGACTAAAAACGGCCCTATAGATCTATGAAAAATAAAAAATTAGCAATAAAATCACTCCTTATTTTGGTGGTTTTTTTGTTGATGGCGGGATTATTAGTCGATTATTTAACTTGGCAAAATAATTACCGGAATCGCATTTATCCCGGCGTAAAGTTGGGAACACTAGATTTGTCGGGGAAATCGGCCAATGAAGCTCTAGAAATTTTAAACAAAGAAACCAACGCCTTAACTGATAGTGGACTAACCTTCCAATATGGAAACAAAAAAATAACCATTGACTCGGCTATTTCTGCTTTTGATACAGACTTGTCTTACCCCTCATTAATTTTTAATAACGAAGCGACCGTTAAAAACGCTTTTTCTTTGGGCCGGCCGGAAAATTTCTGGAATTATTTTATCTTCAGATTCAAAACAAAGAGACAAAAGATAATTAAACCTAACTACACACTCGATACGCAAAAAATTCAAAGTCTCTTGGAAGAAAATTTTAAAGAGTTAAACGTTCCTCCAGTAAATTCCTCCTTCTCACTATCCGGCCCAACTGGGAAATTACAGACTAGCCCAGAAAAAATCGGCAAAGCGATTAATTATGATCTCCTCTTTTCAAATATAAAAAATAATTTAGATTTTTTGAACAACCCTCCGATAACAATCATGACCCATTCTAAATATCCTGAGGTTAAAGAGGCTGATCTGGCCACGATTGAAGACGATGCTAAGCGAATTATTACTTCCGGCGAACTAAAATTAACTTTTGCCGATGATACGGACAGTTCAACTACGGTTAAAACTTGGACCATAAAACCAGAAAAACTCTTAGGTTGGCTAAGCGTCGAAAAACTTCAGGATAAATTGAGCCTTTCTCTCGATCAAGAAAAAATCAATCAATATCTTGCCTTAACGGTTTCGCCGCAAATAAACCTTGAGGTTGTCCGTCCTCGTTTTGAAATCAGCAACGGAAAGGTAATTAATTGGCAAACTGGGACTAACGGCCGTCAAGTTGATATTGAAGCTTCAACAGCTAAAATCACTAGTGGCTTTTTAAGCGGCCAAAAAGAAATACCAATATTAGTAAAAGAACTGACGGCCGAAGAAGTAATTGGAAATAAACCCCTGGATATAAAAGAAATTATTGGGACCGGGCAATCTAATTTTGCCGGCTCACCTTCTAATCGCCGAAAAAATATTCAAGTTGGCGCTAATGCGGTTCATGGTATTCTTCTCGCTCCCGGCGAAGAGTTTTCTTTAGTAAAGGCCTTGGGCGATGTTAGTGCTAAAACGGGTTACTTACCAGAATTAGTAATTAAGGGAAACAAGACTGTGCCGGAGTATGGTGGCGGCCTATGCCAAATAGGTACAACTGTCTTCCGCGCGGCCCTGGCCTCCGGCCTGCCAATAACAGCTCGACGCAACCACTCTTATCGGGTAGCCTACTATGAGCCGGCAGGAATGGATGCGGCGATATATATTCCTCAACCAGACGTTCGCTTTGTAAATGATACTGCTAATTATGTTTTGATCCAGGCGCGAATTATAAAAAATGATATTTACTTTGATTTTTGGGGCACAAAAGATGGACGAGTCGCCACAACCACCAAGCCCACTGTTTATAATATAGTAAAGCCCGAGCCGACAAAATATATCGAAACAACAGAATTATCGGCCGGAGAAAAAAAATGTACAGAAAGGGCCCATAACGGCGCAGACGCTTATTTCGACTATACGGTAATTTATCCGGAAGGAGCAACTACGACGCCAGTTCAAGAAAGAAGATTTAGCTCTCATTATATTCCTTGGCAAGAAGTTTGTTTAATCGGTATGAACGCCGCTAGCTCAACCGCCTCAACCACCCCTCCGAACGTTGTTTCTCCTAGCTCGACCCCTCCCTCAAGTACCAGCACCAAACCATAAACAAAAAAGTATGTACTAAAAACCATCTTCTTTAAAAGATGGTTTTTTATTATTTATATCTATTTTTATTATTTAATAATTTCTCCCTCGATTGGTTGTTTGTTTGTCGGGCTCATTTTATTCTTTTTTTTAAAGACAACTAGTTGCTGCAGGGCTGTCAAAACAGTAATTGTAAACCAATAGAGAGTTAGTCCTCCGGGAAGAGTCGCGCCAATGAATATGGTAATGGCGGGCATAAAATAAAGCATTTGCTTATTCATGATCGCCGCCATACTCTCATCTTTAGATCCGTCTGTCTTCACGGCCGGCGCTTTGGTCATCATCATCTTAGCTTGCCAAAATTGAGCCAACCCAGCGAGAACTGCTAAATAAAGATTTGGTTTATCAAGACTTAAAAAGCCGAAAGAAAGACCATTAATAGCTTCTGGTTTATGAATAAATGAGTAAACTAAATCTAATTTATTATTTAAACCGTCGCGAAAAACTTGATAAACAGCGAAGAGGAAGGGAAGTTGGACCAAAAGAGGCAAACAAGAAGAAAAGGGATTAACTTTATTTTCTTTATATAATTCCATCGTAGCCCGGCTTAACTCAACCTTATTGTCAGCATACTTCTTTTTTAGTTCTTCAATCTTCGGCTGGAGTTCTTGCAATGATTTTTGCGATTTTATTGCCTGTCGGCCAAGCGGCCAGAGAATCAACTTTATTAAAATAGTTAACAAAATAATAGCAACGCCCAAATCTTGAAAAGAAATGGTGTTATATAAGAAAATAAGAAGATTTAAAATCGGCTGATAAAAAATAACTGTAAAAAAATGGGCCATATATAATATTATTTAATTAAAAATTATTTTAATGGGTCGTAACCACCCTTGCTCCAGGGGTTACAACGCAGAACGCGCCAAGAAGCGAGTAATGTTCCTTTTAAAGCCCCATATTTGGTAATCGCTTGAGCACCATATTCTGAACAACTGGGGGTAAATCGACAAAAGCCATGAGGATAAAATATTTTCAAGAAACCGTGATCGAAGGAAATAGTTTTTTGATACATTTTTATAAATTCAACTAGCAAGCGGCGGGGGAGTTGATATAGTAATTTGAACATAGTTAATTAATTAGCTAATTTTAGCTTAATTATACAAATTAATCCTATCGAACCCATTTTTTAATACCTTTTTAATCTCTTCAAAGCTTTTATCTAATATTAAAGGAAAAACTATAATAACAACATCTTTGCCCACCATCATTAATGGTAATTCTTGACTAATAATAGACCTTATTTGCCTTTTAATCTTATTTCTTACAACCGCCTTCTTGCTAACCTTGAGATTAACCATAATCCCAAAACGTGAATATGGCAACTCGTTGTTGGCCGCTTTCATCCCCAAAACCTTACCATAAAAAGATTGGCCGGTTTTAAAAACGCGGTCAAACTCTTTATCAAGGCGTATTCTATTATTTTTCTCTAACATGTAAACCAATTAAGGCTATTTGCTTAGTTTTTTGCGACCCTTTTGGCGACGTCTCTTCAGAACTACTCGTCCATCTTCAGTCTGCATTCTGTTGCGAAATCCATGTTTTTTACTGGCCCGACGTTTGTTCGGTTGATAGGTTCTCTTCGGCATAATATAAAACTTAAATAATTGATGTTTCTATAAGATAACATCTTTATTTGCTAAAGTCAATTAGACTACTAATCCGTTGTACCTTGCCCGATAACCGCTTATCCACTTTTTATTAACATATCCTTAACAACCATTAGCCTTGTTATTAGCGGCCTTATCTAATATAATTAAATTGATATAAAATTCTGATTTATTAATTTGCTTTAATAGTTATTAATCCCCATTCTTATGAATAATGAACAAGTTTGGCAGGCTGTCTTAGGGGAAATTGAAGTTAGTTTATCCCGAGCTAATTTTATTACTTGGTTTAAAGATACTTTTATTTCTTCTTTCGAGAACGAACGGGTCGTTATTTGCGTACCGAATGCTTTTGTTAAAAAATGGCTTGAGGAAAAATATCATAAAAATACTCTACACGCGTTAGAGAATGTAACTAAGCAAACCATTAAAGAAATCATTTACAAAATCGAATTAAAAAAGAGCGGTAACGCCCCGTTTCAAATTAATAGCCCCGAAGCTAAGACGGAAACGGAAGCCAGGGGATCTGCTCCAGCTAATAGCGCCCACCCACAAACTTCCGCCAACGTAACCAACACGGTTAATTCTAATAATGGTGCTAGCAATCGCTACGGGCTAAACCCACGCTATGTTTTTGAAAATTTTATTGTTGGCCGCGGAAACGAACTAGCTAATGCGGCTTGTTTGGCGGTTGTTAATAATTTAGGCAAAGCGTACAACCCATTGTTTATCTACGGCGGGGTTGGTCTAGGAAAAACCCATCTTCTCCAGGCAATTGGCAATGAGGTCGCCAAAAAAACCGATAAGATTCTTTATACTACCAGTG
>Ga0172381_10001711_pt1 | contig 25111 bp, 44 predicted proteins | sample Leawel6488metaG_FD_119754 | JGI IMG/M metagenome (GOLD analysis project Ga0172381, IMG submission 119754) | Leachate microbial communities from a municipal landfill in Southern Ontario, Canada - Leachate well 64-88 metaG | ecosystem: Engineered > Solid waste > Landfill > Unclassified | place... | reverse complement strand
GCATCTTCCCATTTCTGGTAATCATCTAAATCAGCAGGAATACCCATTTCATCAACCTTGCCCTCATACCCTTTTTCGGGATAAATCTTACATTCGGTCAAAGCATATTCAGCGTCTTTTTCGTCCCAATAGAAATCCGCCCTGACCTGACAAAGTCCTTTGTGTTCGCAACATCCTGATTTTTCGATTTTGTAGTGCATCTCAATTCCTTTTAATCATAATCTTTTTGCTTACGGCTGAAGCATCTTCGTACTGAATAACTATCTCTGGTGCGAATTCTTCATCAAAAACTGCCATAAACTGATACATCTGCCCCTCAGTTGTACCCAGTGTTTCATCGTCTATAAAAACTGCTATGGCTGTTGGACTAAAGTTTGTAACAACTTCTTGGACAATAGACGTAATATCAATCGCCCGAACAGTTGCACTCTCGAACTGTTGCACATCATCAAAACTTACGTAGGCAGTTGTCAGATTTAATCTTCGTGAAGCATAATCAGTTAAATCAGAAAAGACCGCAGGAGCGGCAGCCTTCTCACAGCGAATGCGAGCTTTTACTCCTGATTCAAACGAGATACCACCGTTGTCTTTAAGAACAATCTGAGCAGAACGGATTATTTTCCCTTGTGTTATAGCCTCGTCAAGCGTAAACCGATAAGCACAAGATGCTTTGTTTATTCCGTATGCAGTAACAACCGCAGAAGAAACTCGTAAATTAAAATTACTCCCGACAATTGGAGTCATATCTAAAACAAAAGCCTCTCCTCCAACCAAAGCTCCGCTAAGATACTGACCAGAGTCATTCGCTTCACTTAGTTGTTCGCCTTCAACAAAATCAATCGTATCTCCGACTTCAAGAAGTTCAACACCTGTATTCGTTATTACATACTCATTGGCAGAATGGTCGAGTAAGTCTTCAGTAAGAGGCATGTCCAACAGAAGTGTATCACCACTATATATCTTTACATTGGATAAATACCCTGTATAATAAAAAGCATACCCAAATAATGCTGCCAGATACGCACTAAATTTACCTATTTCTCCAAAAAACGCATTTGATAAGTCGTTTCCATCACCAGTACTTGCACTTGATTGAACGACAGAATCAACAGTGACCGTTTTAATGCCAGCAACTCTTTCAATAATAACGGAGTGTTTAATACCGTCCCGAACAGCATTGACCCCTTCGTATTCATCAACACCTTCAGGACTGACAGTAACTTCTAAAAGATATTGATTTGGAGCAGATAAGATATCAAACTGAATTTTATAATCCCCTGAACCTATATCGAAATTAGCATCAGGCGTATATGATAAATAAGAACCAAGTTTAAAGAAAGCCATTTTAGCCATTGTTATATCCTATCTTTTTTTTCTTGCTGTGGACATTCAACCCACCATAAAAGCCCCCTCCCTAAAGAGGGAGCTTTAATTAGTGTTCATCTCTACTTCCTTCGTTTAATTTTTTGAATGCCACCTTCGGTAACAAATCCTTCACTTGCTTTTTTCTTCTTAGAAGATTTTTTCACAACTACAGAATCTGCACCTACTTCTTTGTCTGTTGCATCAGAAGAATTAAAAACAATTTCTGGTTTTACTTCTTCTTCTGATGCAGACTTTTCTACTTCTGGTTTTACTTCTTCCAATTTAGGAGTCACAATTTCAGGAGCTTTCTCTTTTGAAGCTGGCATGACTTCTACTATTCTTGCTTTTATTGCTGCAACTTTAGGCAATACTTTGATGGCAGAATCTCCATCAGCAATCACATCAATAACACCTTCATGCACTTTTCCTTGAATAAACCAATGAGCAAAAACATCATCAGGAATATCATGCACCCCTGGTCGTAAAATTGTTTTCTCCCTAATTGGCAACTGTATTGGAGCTTTTAAATTAATTTTCATTTTCCACCTCTCCTTTTTTTTGTTTATTAACTAAATCCCGTCTGCGTAATACAGAGTTTCTGGATAGACCATTTCCACAACACCAAGACGACCAAAATAGGTAGTCAAATGGTAAATAGAACGATACTCAAGAGGAGTTTTCTGAAGCGGAACCAACGGGAAACGAACCTTATCTTTGTCCTGAGTATAACAAACCATTCTGTTGGAAGCTACAGCTGGAGAACCCATTACTGTCCCACGACCTGTCAGCCACTTACAAGGCTGAATGTCAAGCTTCTTACCATTAATCTTCAGAGAAATGCTGTTATCCTCCAAGAACTGAAGAATGCTAATATTGCCAGCATCAGAAACTTTCCGACTTACAATATGAGCAAACTTTGCAGGAGGAAGCAAAAGCTTAGAAGGACACACTGCATAAGCTGCTGCTTCATAACATGCATTGATAAGAGAATTTACATCTTCCAGAATTTCATCAGGAGTTTTGTATTCCCATTCAGTGTAGCCTGCTGTTCCTATGTCTACACTTGCAGAGGTGACTAAATTGGAATTAACCAGACCATATTTTCCAAATCCGGCGTCTCCAATATATACCTGCTCATCAATATCCATCTGGTATTTGACTTGCATCGCCTGAAACTTCTGGGCATCTACAGGACGACCCATCTGCTGTGCAGAAAGCAGTTCAGGAATGGTATAAGAAATTTCAGCTCCCCAGAGATACAAAGGAGAACTTGTTTTTCCGATATCCAATGCAGGACCAGGAATGGCATTTGAATTTTTGCCAATCCAGTTTTTGCCACCAGTAAGAGGCGAGCCAAGAGCGGCGAATGAACTATTGGTGAAGCTCGATACTTCATCTGCAATAGAAACATCTTCTCTCAGATCAATGTCTCTTCCCCAAGTGGTGTTATATAACGGCTGATGCAGAGTTTGATCTAATCTCTCCAACTCTCCAATAAGGAAAGCACCAGTACTATCGATTACATATTTGTCGTATGTCAACATATCTTATTTCCTCCTTCTATATTATTTTGAATTAAACATTAAACTCAATTTCTGCAATACCATTCTCATCAGCAGCACCCATGAACTTGGCACCTGTGTCTGTTGCTCCTGAAGAATCAGCCTGAACCAAACCAGTCGTATCATTGGCATAAACAATACCACCCTTTTCAGCTGTTCCAGACTGAACATCAACAATCATATAACCAGAACGGAGGATATCTCCCATCTGATTTACATTCGGAGTCCCAGCATCCAACGCTTCATTTACTTCTGCCTGCGTCGGATACGGACGAACCAAAAATCCCTTAATCGTTCCAGAGCCAGCAAACTTACAAACTTTTCCGCTGGTAATAATTACCGGAGCACCAAACACTGTAGGTTTGTTAACCGAATCAAGAATCTGAGGTTCGATCTTTGCTACCTCAAGACGAGTAACCTGACCAGCATAGCCCACTCCCATTCTGTACAAAAATGCATTAGACATAATCTATCTCCTCCTTAAAATTTATTATTTATTTTTCTTCCAATACTCTTCATTTCTTTTTTGAATGCTTCGGATGTCATTGCTGACACCTTTTGTATTCTGAATCAAAGAATCTGTTACGAATTTATTATTCTTACTTTTCATCGCTTCTGAAATTGCGATGAAAGCAACATCCAACGCTTTGCCATCAAGAGAAGCAACATCTTTTACATAAAGATTAACAATATCAGCATCAGTTGTATAAGCTTTACTGATTGCTCTCTTTTTGATTTTCAAAATAGCCGCAGCATGATCTTTTGTCGGCTTGGATATTTTAATTCCAGGAGCCAGCAAATCAGCTCTATAAGCTGTATCATGCCAAGTTGAATCACAATCTTTGGCTTCAGCTTTTTTCAGCTCTTCCTCTTCATCAGGATCTTCGTCCTCCATCTGAGCCATTGATTTTGCACTTCCACCTTCATTAATATCTTCTGTCTTTATCTCCTCCTCGTCTTTTTTCTCTTTAATCACTTCTTCATCATCTTTAACTTTCTTGTCTCCGACAGTAGAGCTTTTGGCTACAAGTTCCATAATCTCCAGCATGCGAATCAATATATCTTTCAATTCTGCATTGGTAACTTCACCAGAAGAATTTTCTTCATCAGTCTCTACCACTTCTTTCTTCTCTTCCTCTGCTGGAGTTTTTGTATTCGCCAGCAATTCTTCTTCGCCTATTTCATCTTCAATAGATGAACCAGCTGCCTCTGCCAGCATATTCGCCTTCTCTTCATCATCCAACTTTTCAAAGTCAGCGTCTTTGATAAGCTTGCGATATACTGCTTTTAACTTGTCTTTAAATTTCATAGCTTCATCTTCCTCCTCTATTTTATTTGTTATATTGTTATCATGACAACATCCGCAATTAGAACAAGCCTTGTCACCAATTGCACATCTCTTTCCCGCTCTTCCTCGCATAACCAAAGCAATATGATTGCCTATTATGTTTTTCTGTATTCCAACTCCTGTTTCCAATTGTTCATAATCAGCGTCGTAGCCACAACTGATTTCTCTCATCCCACCCATTATCAATTCAATAGCTTTATTTGTTGTAACTAGAATATCACCTACGATGGTTCCTAATTTATCTTCAATGCCTTTTCGGATATTTGTTACAAAGCCATGAGCTTTTTCTTTCCAATTTTCAGGAGTAACCATTTCCTCTGGGTGATCTATCGTAAAAGGTTTTCCTTCAAAAGATAAAAGAGCTTCAGGTTTAAAAACTTCATCTTCAGTTCTTTTAATTGTAATGAGACCTTGCGCATTAGGCTCAACAGGCACTTCATCTTTTTTATATGTCTGCTCTCCTATCCGAGCAATAGGGACATCATAGCAAATAAGAAATCCTTCTGGAGTCTCTGCCATATGTTCACTAAGTTGTTCTGTTGTGTAAAATCTTTTTTTATTTTCCATTTTAATTTCCTTATATCTGTACTACAACCAATCCCGCAAACCCTCCGGCACAAGTCGCTAAAAAGTCGAACATATCCCACCTTGACCAACTCTTTGAGATTGCTACGTCTGCAAATTCCTTCAATGCCCCTGCGAGAAACGCACTTATCAGCCCGTATGCTTCAGGCTGATTGAGGCCTAGATAAGAAGCAAAAAAGCTGATTAGTAAGCAAATTCCCAAACCTGCTATGAAGTGATACATTTTGTCCATTAGCGTAACCTCTTGATGATGATGTAATAAGAATCCGCATTGTATGTGAAGCTCGGATTCTTATAACTGAAATTGTATGTCTCTCCGCCCTTTGCTGATACGATGGTTGCGCCGGAAGTGGAAGGGGTAAGGACTTGTTTGATGGTGAATGTATCGTAGTAGTAATAATCTTCATCGGCGTTATTTTGCAGTAATGATCCTGCTGTTACATGATTGCTTAATGTGCCATAAGGTGTTGTATATAACGATAAATTTATCCATTGATTCGTGAGAGTCGTAAATTTGCTAATCCCAAAAGATGCCTCTGTTTTATAATCCCCTCCGATGGCCAACCTATTCACTGTTTGTCCAGATGGAAGATAGAAGTATCCGCTAAATTTATATAGTTTCAATCGGTCAATAGCCCATCTACCATAATGCGTATCCGTACCACCACTTAACACTGCCTTCGCAGAATACGTCCCCGCTTGTGCTTGTTCGCTAGATTGCGTAACGGTTTGCCGGAAATTTTCACTGGACATCACAGCCGCTTCATTATCGCCATTAGTTACTAACTCATCCCCCAAAGTCTCCGAACTTCCCGCCGCTTTCAGCACCCCTCTCAACATTCTGTTGGAAGAGTCGTAGATTTCTATTGAATGGTTGCCGTCCATGTAAGGTTGGATTTCGGATATGGTTATGTCTTTGATGTAGAATACGTCATCGCCGCCTGCGTCTTGGATAAGGTCATTTCCTCCAGCCGCATTTGTAGCTCGGATTTGTATTCCTGTTCTTGGTGCTGTAAAGGTAACTGTATATGTAGTAGCAGTATCTAGAGTGGTTTGATGTGTGACACCCGTGATTGCCACACCCATAGAATCAACAAGTTTGATTCCAGCAACAACCGTTTGCCCACTTGGGATATAATATTTAAAAGATATCGTGTATTTTTTGCCGATAGTTAAAAATGATGTTCTTAGCATGGCATGAGCATCATTTGCGTTGTTAAGAGTATGCCGTAGCCAGTTGTCTAACCCGCCAATACTGTCTATATTGCCATCGTTAGTTCCACCATAAACTGTCCACCCATCCACTCCCGCACTAAAATCACTCTGGTAAGTATAGGGCAGATTGTCAATAAACGCCGTTCCGTCAACTGCACTTACACGGAGGCCGTTGATTGTGCCTTTGTAGACAACTGGTGCAGGTGGTAATAATAAAGGTAACATTATATTCTCCTTAACCTGCCACAATAGTGCCACTGATAGTAGTTGCCATTAGGTCATAAGTTCCACCTGTATTCTTAACAGAAACTATTTGAAAACAAGCACCTTCAGTCGCTGAAGCTATTCCAACATAACCTGCAGCAGAACCCTTAACTCCATCAAGCCAGATATACATACCTGCTGGGGCAACAACTCTCCAATATTTATCCACTGTCGTAGCACAACAGAATACACAGGACTGACCTTCAACAATCGTTGGCCAAGTCATAGCACAATCTGCTGTCTGTTCATAGTTGTTAATAACTCCACCAGATGCTTGATTTGCTGATATATTACCTGTTGTGATTAAAGTGTCTTCATCGAAAAGAGATCTAATTGTGGTAGCTGTTGTTAATCCAACTGTAGTCCCATTAATAGTCCCACCACTTATTGTTATATTGGTAAGGTCTATATTATTCTGTATAATATTCCAACTTGCTCCAACAGCTGCTTGTGTCCCGGCTGCAGTTCCATCCGTGTTGCAAAGTATACTATCACCAGCAACTACAACACTCCCAGAAGCTCCACCAATCTTTCCAGCAACACTAACCATATACATATGACCAGCGTCAGCAGCTGGATAGTCTGGATTAGCTGAGCAATCAATTGTCCCTTTATATACCAACGCATCTGGAATTCCAATGTCGTCAGCAGTGAGAGTAATGTCACCCGACAGCGGATGCCCATTTATTTCTGTTGTCTTCGGAACAAAGATCGCTTCAAACGCTTCCATATCCATCGGAATACCTGATACGATTGAACCATCAGGTAAAAGCCACTTTGCTGCTTGATATTGCTTTTGTAAGTACAATGTTGCTCTGTCTTCATCAGCTGGAGCATACTCCGCACCTGCAAATGTAACAATAGAACCATCAGGCATTAAAAACTTATCAGGTATTGGTATTTCATTATCATATGCCATTTCTTTTTCTCCTTCTAATATTTATCCTTCTGCAATTCTTCAATCTTTGCTTCATAGGCATCTGTTCCATAGCCTTGCTTTCTGGCTTCTTCTTTCTGAGATTTGAGTTCTGCTATCTGGTCATCTTTTGTTTTGGAGTCTTCAGAAAGTTTTTTATCAATTGCTTTCTTTACCTCTTCAATGCTATTAAACCTTTTTGCTCCTAATTCAAATCCCAATGTAAAATATTTGTTTGTACTATCATCCTTATAAATTATTTGTCCTTCATATTTTTGTAATCCTCTATAATTGTCTCTTGTTTTAGAGCCAAAGCTTCTCGGAATACCTATATTCGATAAAATAAAACCTTTATCTCTTTCACTTAAATTATTCCGAGAATATGAAAGCATTTTACTGTAAATAGGTATATGAAATGCTTTTGCTCTTTGCTCCATATCTAGCTTGTCCCATTTTCTCTTAATTGCTATTTCAGATGCATCTCTTGTTTTGGAGTCTTCTGCTTTTATTCCAAGAAGTTTATTGACAATTGCCATATTAATATTTACATTATGTTTATTTCGTAAATAATTTGCCATCTCTTGTCTTTGAGATTCTGATTTCGATCCATAATAGTTCTGATCCTCAAGTGCATCAGCAAAAGCCTGATTTGGATTCTTACCATTTCTAATGTCTTCAAGTGTATACTGGATCACGATAGTATCTACTGAATCTCTTGTAATCACTCTTCCGTTTTTTATATCCTTGATATCATGTAAAAACATTTTCATTCCTCCTAGGCTGCTTTTTTATAAAATTCTTGATTTGTTATTTTCATAAACTGACTTTTATTCATCAGTGTTATTTTCCCTTTTCTAAATACTTTTGCAGGCCAATTGATATCATCAACACGAATTAAAGGAGCTGGATAACAACGACAGTTAAAAGTTGCTCCTGGTAAATAATCTCCGTAAGGCTTTGCTCCTTTCTTTGGGAATAAAGCTTCTGGATTAGGTTCATCATCCCACTGACATAAAACATTGTTCATCATTTTATGTGCATGCCTTACTCTTGCATCTCTTGTACTTTTCCATACATACCAGCCTAATCCTATCGACTCGCTTCTTACTTTTACTAATCCAGTTGTCACTCTGGCTGTTTCAGTTCTTGCTATCAGAGCAGCTTGCGACTTGCTCACTGAACCTGTATTCATAATTTCTTTTGCTACTGACTCTGCTCTCTTTCCTGTTGTAAGATTATTCAAAACAATTCTATGGACTCTTTCTGCTGCTCTGGTTGGAATTGATTTAATTAAATGCACATTGTCGTCCATATATTTTTTAAGCTCTGCATTAATATCTTTCTGTTTTAATTCTTTCTTCATCAATGTTGACATTTGTTTAGAGTGTCTTTCCCATTGACGTAAATCTTCTCTTTCCAAACTATATACCATCTTGTTGGCTGTTCTCTCTGCCCATCCAGAAATCTTTTCAGAATATTCTTGAAGCTTCTCAACTAAATCTCCAACATCTTCAATCTCGATATGCTCTTTACCAAGATTCAATTTCTTGGTAAATGAATTCACCATGGAAGTCACTTCACTACTTACATTATTCAAATCTCTCTCATACTGCTGCTCAATGCGATTAGTAAGAGAAAAATTAAATACTCTATTCTGACTTCTTGGTTTTGTCGCCATCTTCTTCCTCTGCAAAAAGCTCATCAGGATTTATTCCTGTTCGCTCAATAATATACTCTCCGGCAGGTTGCTCTTCTCTTTCATCATCAAAATCTTCTTTTTCAAAATCTTCTTCATCGATCTCTGGCATTGTCTTCTCCTTTTATTATGCTCCTGCTGAAGCTTTCCATTTATCCCATACTTCTGGGAAAATGTATGACTTGAAAGCCATCCCAGGAGTATTATTTAATTTATTAGAAACTGCTATTAACACTTCCTTCACTGCTTTCTTATATTCTTTTGGAGTCTTAGGAGCTGACATATTTTTTATTTCAGAAGCAGCCCATTCATTCGCTAGTTTAGTTCTGAAATCTTTTGGAGTATAATTTCCAACACCTTTCATATATTTTAAGAAAGACATATAGTCAGTATCAAATATCTTTTCTTTACTCTCTTTTTTATCTTTCAATTTTAATAAAACAGAAGCTAAACTTCTATCTGTCACTTCAAAAAGATTTTGCTTTCCATGCTTCCCAACAAAATCAAGAACCACCTTTTCTCCTTCTTTCTTGATATGCTTTGCTTCAAGAGTTGAAAGACCATAAGTTTTTACTTCTCCTAATATTTTATCTCCACTGCCTATTCTCGCTCCGGTATTGGCAACAAGCTTAGCAAGGAAAGCATTCTCTTTAACAGTTAAGTCACCTGTCTTTAAATCTTTATCAAACTGCTGGCTTATCTTAGGATATTCTTTATTCAGCTTATTAATTTTTACTTTCAACTTCTCCTGTTGTTGCTTCTCATATTCTTTGTTATATAAGGGCTGCTTCCCTCCTTTTTTATCAGTTCCTTGAACCAAAAGCTTCCCATTAGGATCAGGATTAATAATTACATTAGTCCAAGCAGGAGGAATTGGCATTTTAGCTATATGCTCTGGCAAAGCTTTCCCATTAGCCAATATAAGTTTACCATCCTTATCTCTTTTTGTTTTAGAGAAGTTGGTTGTAGCTTTTGCCTTCTTTACTATTTGAGGAGCAGTTGATTTTTTAGTTTCCTCTTTGTTTTCTTTTTCTTTCTTTGATTCTGGAGCAGACTTACTTTGTTTTGTCGCTTCATTCTGCTTCTGTTTTTTCTCTATCGCTTTGCGAGCTGTTTCATAATCCACTTCAGAAGGAATAAATTGTCCTCCTGGATAAAACTGACCTTTTATATTTACTCCACCTTCAGGAGAACGAAGTCGTTTGTCAGTAGTAAAGAATTTGCTTTTGATAACATTAATCTTATCTACAATGACTTCTTTTATTTTATCTACAATGCGTTTCTTGTCTTCTGGAAATTCAATTATCTCCTCTTGAGTTTCATCTACATTTTCTACCACTTCATTATTTTCCGTCTCTTCAAAAGAATTGGAAGGAAAATCTTCTTCTGGCTCTATCCCTTCAGGAACTTTATTCTCATCTTCAATTTTTGCTTTATCGATTTCGTCCTGAGAAATATTTGTATATCTTCCAGAGATGGCTGAAGATTGCGCCAATTCTTTTAAAGAAGTTTCCTTACTAATAATGCCTGCTCCATAAAGAGAAGTAACTGAAGCAGCATCTGAAGAAGCAATCATAGCCTTCTTATCTTCATCCATCTTCCACAGAGAATTAAAATCAAATTCAAAATCTTCAGGAAGCCTTACTCCTAATTTAGATTTTGATATTACTTCAAGAACAATATTCAAAGGATGTCTTAATTTATTCTCCTGTTCCCTTTCGATATTGTCATAGTAATTCCTTAAATCAGTTTCACCTGTATTGAATCCTGAAGGAGACTGACCAAATAATCTAACCAGCGGTATTCCTGTGGCTCCTGAAATCTGCTGACCAAACTCTCTTAACAGATCAGCCACACCTCCAAATGAATTCGTTTTAATGTCAAATTGGTCTTCTGAGTCAAGTAATGTTATTCCTTCGTTGGATTGCATCGTCTTCATATGGGTGAATTGCTTAATGACAGCGGTCTCTTCTGCCCCACCTAATGCCAATGCTTTCCTTAATCCCTTTACTCCAATCGTTCTTAAAAATGATTTATAAACTAATTGTGAAGCTCCCAGTGTAGCTGAATCAAAAGAAAGTAATCTGTCATAAATTCTTTCAACATGGGACAATCCCCATCCATTCTCATACATCCTCTGATAATAAGGTAATGGGATTCCATCAAATCTCAACACTCGTGTGTAATGAATTTTTATCTTCGGCATAGTTGCATTTACTACCAAGCCTGGATTAAGTCGATAAAATTTAGGCTTTCCAAAATCTTTACTAAATTCCTTAATGACTTCTCCCATTGAAGGTTCGCACATCCATCTGTCTGCTACGAATAATCCTTTGAATGAATTTTTTCCTATTTTATCTATATCAAGAGGATCTTCATATTTAGCACCATCAATTAATATAACAGCAATACAACCGCCAAATAATCTTGACCATCGAATGGTATTACAGAAGGCTTCCCATACAGAATAATCTTCCAGAGCTACCTGTATTTTCTTTATAGCCTCTGGTTCTAATTTAGAAAGCATTGTTATGCCAGACTTAGTCATATCCTCTGCAACAACATCAATTGCCTGCCCAATTAACCAGGAGCCTCTATATCCTGCCTCCAATATATCTCTGCGCCTGCTGATTAAATTAGTCAGAGCATAAGTGGATTGAGATAAAGCGTTGTTAGAACCCAAGCCAACCTTATAAACAAAATTCTCAAAAGAATCTGCTGTCGGTTTTGGTTGTCTTCTTTTTATTTTAACAGTCATTATCTAAACTCCAAGGTGTCTTTATAAAGCCACATGGGCATTTCTATTATCTCTCCGAGATATTCCTGATCTTGATAATGAGCAAGAAAAGCATCTCTTGCTGACTCCTGACTATCAAACCCAAACATAATTTTTTCCTCAAAATCATCTTTCCCTAAACGAATGACATAAACATTAGGAGCATAAGGATTATGTCCAATGAAGCAATCAATCTCTTCATTATCAACTCCTTTGGTGCCTTCGATGAATCCGTATTTATAAAATATCTGTACTTTACCTGATTCACCTTTCTCATTCTTCCATTTCCTGATAGAGCCTTCATCATTCTCAATGGCGATGGGAATATTCTGGTACATGATTCTTTCCAGAAGCTCTCCCTTTTTTCTTATCTGGCCATTGCTGATGCCTACTTCCGAACTTAACATTTTATTCTCCTGCTTCCATCTTCTTCAATCTGGTGTAATAATCAGGAAGCTCTTTTAAATGATCTTTGGCAATAGCCTTGGCAATCCCAGCATCATCAGTGTGCTCCATTTCTATTTCGATTCCCATTGCCAGTTCTTTTGCATCAAACTCCTCATCAGGAATATCATTATGTTTGCCTATGGCAGAGTCTTTTGTCTTGGAGTCTTTAACTTCCACTCCATAAATCTCTCCTGACTTTACTCTCACTTCATATCCATAAGGATGTTTGCTAACAATAACGAAATGGCCAGCTTCAACCATTTTATCGAAATCTACTCTATTCCAAATAGTTCTTCCTTCAGCGTCCTGTGTCTTGCCTTCTCTTATCTCTACCAACTGCTTCTTTAATTCAGATATCTCTTTCATAGCTTCCTGATATTCTTCTCTATCACCTGTAAGACGACATTGATTGGCATATCTTTCTAATCGCTCGATCTGTCTTCGTATGCTGGCTTCTGTTTCGCTGCCATCTCTTAATGAGATTCTTTTGTCACAGTTAGGACAATGTTTTGATGTATAAAAAGAATCTTTCATTCGCTTCATTTTTGCTCTTACTGCATCTCTCTGGAATGTTGACTTGCAATAAGGACACTCAAGAAGATTTGGGTCTTTTGTAAAGATTCTTCCATTTTTAATTTCTTTTATATTTTCTAATAACATTTTATCCTCCGAAACTGTCCAAATAATTCTTCAGTAATCTAACTGCTTCCTTTTCTGTAGTTCCCTGACGATTTATTTCTTCAATGTTGCCAGAGATTCTTTTCTCACCTACAGCAGAAGCTTCAAACCAGCCTGTAGGAAGTTTCTTTACATAAATGTCATAGCCTTTGTACCGCTGAGAAAGAGGAGCAAAAGAATCGCCAGTCAATTGCTTATTCAATCTCTGTACGATAATATCATACTGACTGGGATCATTAGCTGTAACAGAAAGAGCGATCACTTTCTTTTCATTATCCCAAGCGTAAATCTTATCTGCTACATCATCCAAATAATAATCGTATTTGCCATGTGTAGCTAAATAAACTCTTCCTCCATCTTTTGTTTTGGAGTCAATATATCTTTTCGCTTCCTCTCTAGTTGCAAAATTTTTATTGTTGACTATATAATAAGGCTTTTGATCTGTTTGTTTTCTTGCTGTATAAATTACATATCCTTCATCATAAGCTTCCCCAGACAACCACGCATTGGATTTAGAATCACCAGTTCTAAATTGTTCTCCTTTAGAACTTAACTGAAGTCCTGCTTTTAATCCTTTCTCCACGGCCATCTGAGGAGAAATAACAACTCCAGAAAGGTTTTTGGCAAAGGCAGGATCTATGCTTTTAAACAAAGACTTGATTTCTTCAATTGATAGTGGTTTTGAAAAATCATCTTTTGTTTTGGAGTCTTTATTTGTCGATGCAACAGATTCTTCCCAGTCCTTTTCATTATCAGCCAATCCATTTTTAGCTTCTTGTATTGCTTTCATATCATTCTTTCTGGTTGCTTCAATAAGGTCTTCTTCAAATTCTCTTTTCGTCCTAAGATATTTATCATAATCTATACCAGCATCATCAGTCTTCTGTCTTATCATTCCATTTTTTACTGTCGTTTCTTTGCTTAACATTGTGTGTTCTCCTTATCTTATAATTGCAGAGTCGTATTCTGTGTATCCGCAGGAATCAATATTCCCTGCTAATTTAAAATGCTCCTTACAAAAGAAATATCCTTGCGCCTTATTCTCACATCTCTTTCCTGTACTGTCTGTCCATATGCATTGGCGATCACTTTCAAATTCAACAACCGGCTTTTTAAAATAAGAGACTCTCCCGCCCATGTCAACTCCAGTAATTAGTTTTTCTCTTGGTGACGACTTCTTTACTCAGCATTATAAATCTCCCACGAGCTTTCTGAAATAATACTCCAAGCAGCAAATCTTTTCATAATATTTGAATATGGTGATTTCACCTTCCAGAGAATCTATCAGAAGCTTATTGCTGTCTATTCTGAATGTAATGCTCTTAACTCCATCGCCACCCATCTCAAGAGGAACAATACATTCTTTAATTCCCCAATTAATTTCTCCCAAGTTTATTTCCCATACATCATTAATGATTAATGTCTTTGTAAGATTGTCGTAAAGGATTCTTACTTTCGTTTCTCCCTCTGCTAATCCTTCTTTATCGGCCACAATAGATACAGCAGGAAAATGAGGAGTTATTTTATAAACTAACAATTTCTTCTTAAACATTATCTCACCACTACAAAGTCATTTTCACTAAAACTACAAGAATCAATATTCCGAGCCAGCTGGCCATGTCTATCGCAAAAGAATCTTCCCTTTGCTTCGCAATTACAACGCTTCCCTCTTGAACTAACCCAAATGCATTTTCTTCCAGTATCATTAAATTTTTTCATCTTAACAGATTTAATATTATAATTGCCGGACATCTGTCTCTTCCTTTCAGATTGAAATTGATCTCCTCAAAACTTCTTGCTCTCTTATTTCAGTTCCTTTATCAGCACCATAAATAAAATCAACAAAAGAAGGATCATCATTAATGTATCCGTCTAATGCATAACGCAAGGCATCAATACAATGATTATTTTTATCGATTAATATTGGAAGGACTTCCCCAGTCTTTCTATCAGTCTTGTAAGAATAAGCTCTAAATTCTTCGATAGTATGAATGCATCTTGGATGAATTACTATCTCTTCGAATTTCTTTAAATACGAAATGCCATCTTCAACGCTGCCTTGCCACTTCTTTGCTGCACTTACATTTATTCTATGCTTGTTGAGTAAATAAGAAATTGTTTCAGGTCTGCTATTGTCTGCTTTAGTGCTCCACCGGTCTACTGTAGGAACTGAATTTCTAAACAGCGCAGGAATTTCATCCAGCTCAACTCCAACTCCATAAGCTTCTCTGTCAATAAATAGTTTATTGTCTTTAATAAAACATCTGATTAAAACAGTAGGATCTTGACTGAATCCCCAATCAGCTCCATGAAAGAATCTTGCACCTTCAGGAGTTTCAAAAGTATCAATCTTGTATCTTCCTTTGAATACAGAAGCATTACTAATTGATAATGGCTCGCCCTCCCAAATATGCTGGTACACTTCTTTATCTATTCTCTGAAGGTATAATCTTTCTTTATTTAACACTTCTGGAAAATAAGGATTGTCTCTCCAGGAAACTTTCTTTGTAATGCAATCATCAGGAGGATTCATTACGAACCGCTGATAGGTAGGATCTAAAACTTCACCTGTGTTAAAACTTATAAAGAAGCAGCTTGCTTCTTTTCTGATTGTTGGGATTATAATTTTCCAGGAGTCTTCACTGGTTGACTGAGCTTCTTCCACCCAGCAGATATCCACTCCTTCAAGGGATTTTATTTCATTAACATTGTGTCTCATTCCCTTGAATATAAATTCACTGCCTGCTGTACTGATTATTGATTTCTGAGTGACATTATAATATTTTCCAAGACCAAGATTGTCTATCTGGTCTGCCAATAATTTGTGAACTGAATCTCCAATGGTGGTTTGTAATTCTCTTGTGCAAAGGATTCTCAGTTTCAGATATGAAGCTATCCCAATTAAGAATCTTGCTATTGACCAGCTCTTGGCAGAACCTCGTCCTCCATAAACAACATAATAACGAAAATTGAATTTCGCCATATCAGAATAAACTGGAGGAATATTTATTCTTATCATTCGTCTTCTAACTCCGCTTTATTTCCATTTCCGAAATCTATAATTACTTTTTCAGGAATTAAAGGAGCACCATCTGCTCCTGTCAATTCTACTTTAGTTAAGTCTCCAAACTTTTTAGGGAGAAGTTTTGATGTTGCCCACATTCTTGCTTTCAATCTTAAATCACTTCTTCTTATATGGTCGTGGTCAACATATGTTTCTACTTTCCCTGTCTTTGGATTCAGCTTTTCATAGGTATCATTCTCACCATCATCTGCTATTTCTATTATCTCTTCTGCGAACCTTTCTGCCTGCATATCCTTGGCTTCTCGATAACTATTAAAAAAAGATTCCACAAAGTATTTATTTTTTCTTTGGAGCCAACTATATACAGTAGGTTCTGTTGGCATGTTGTTATCTTTTGTACATATCTTTTTTAAGCTTCTTCCCTTTGCTATTTCATTACAGATATGCCTTCCTATATATTCAGAATAAGACTTCGGCCTACCTTGAGGAAGCTTATTTTTTTCCCTTCTCCTTATTAGCGTTTCTTTCTTTTGCTTTGCTCTTTTTTCTGCTTTGGTTAACATAATAAAAATCCCTCACTTATATAAAAGTAAAGGGATTTTTGGTTGTTTTTTGATGATTTATTTTTGAAAAGATAATAATTTTAACTACATAGACATGAAAAAATATTTTTACCTCTGTTTTTTTAGTTTACTTTTTTTAATGGTTTTGCTTAACAGCATTTTTTTGCATTCTTTAATCACTTGATGTATGTATTGCTTGGTGCAATAAAGCTGTTCGGAAATAGAGTTTACGCTTTCATTATCAAAAAAGAACATTTGTATTATTAACTGGCGTCTGGTCTTTCCTGATTCATAGATTGTTTTTAATTCCTCTGCTGAAACATTTATCGAGTCAAGAGAGTTTGAAATATTAAATTCAAATTGTTTTCCTCTTTTGCTTTTTGAATCCTGAGTTATGTAATTGTAATATCCGAGACAAATTAAATCATGTTTAAATGGATCTTTCTTTCTTGTACATATTTTATATTCAGGACAATTTTTTAAGACGCATTTATTAGCCACTTTAACCTCGCAGAGAGTTTATTTCCTTTTATACTTTTTTTTGGCTATCCTTTATAATTTTTGTTGTTCAACTTATTATATTGTTATAATTTTAAACTATTTCGAAATGCCCAAGAGCCTCCTGTTCTCTATCTTCCATATGAAATCTGTAATCTCTCATTACTCAATCAAGTTCTTTTTTCGTCTTCGTCTTTTTTATGCGATCCACTTCAGGAATATCTGCTCCGTAAAAATCTCTCCGTTCTAGCATTTTCTTTTTTATCTCTGATATTTTCATTTTTTCTTCTCCTCTCCTTGTCCTTAATTTGCTCCTTCTCCTCCGCAGATAAGGTATTCTTTCTGTAGCTGGTCAAACTGTTTATTTATGATTTTTTTTGATACTTCTTTTTTATCGAATTGCTGTTTAAAATATTCTGGATTCGCCATCATATATTGTACAAATCCATCTCTTGTGTTTCTCCGTATTGTTGCTAAGTTTTTATTCTTTGGACTTGGCATTTATTTCCTCCTTACTCTTTATTTAATGCTTCAATCAAAACAGCATAATTAATAATATCAGATATCTTTTCATCAATAAACTCATCTGACATTTCTTTATTCTGCATGATATGATCTTTCAAAGCCACAATATGCTTTGTTACCAAGGATAAGGCATATTGTTTTGGATTTATACCGAGCAATACAGAGCCATCATAAAAATTCCGAAGCCTATCTGACCCATCTGAATATTCTTTGCCTTTACTCAGTAACAAATTTGCACAATGTTTTATTCTTGCATTAAATAATTTCTCCAATTGTTTCTGTTTCATTTTAATTTCTCCTTTGTTTATTTTTTTTGTTCTTTCTCAACTCCCTTTTATTCTCAAACCCGAACAGGGACAGGTCTTTTTCTTTCGTTATTAGGTTTCCTTGCCCAGTCGGCGGTTTGTACATTTTTCACGTGTGTTCATGTTTTTTTGAACAAGATTAAAATTGTCCGGTGCGGACTTCATAATCTCCACAATCATTTCAAATGACACCGGATAATAATTATTACAATCGACACCAACGTCATACTGTTTGCCAATCGGCTCTAATTTTCCATGAGAATGTCCGTGTAGTTGCCATGAGTTCCAATGCGATTTCCCCCATGTTCTCATGGCGTAGTGACACACAACAACGTGTTGTCCTTCAATGGTTTTTTCCCATATCTCGTGATGGTGTCCGTTCATCCAGTTATCGTGTGAGCCTCTTAAGTAAATGTGGTTGCCGACAAGTGACTTTTGCAAATTGCAGATGAACTCCGCACTTCCCTTCCAGCAAAAATCTCCCGCATGAATAACAAAATCATCTGGCTTAACAATCTCGTTGTTTCGCCTTACCAATTCGCAATTCATTTCCGTTAATGTCGCAAACGGTCTTTTCATAAACCTAATTACATTGGCGTGATTATAGTGTTCATCTGCTGTAAAAAAATACATTCTTGATCCTTACATTTCCTTAATCAAAAAATCATAAAGCTGTGAGGCGGTGTTGAGTTTTATGCCCTTCTTATTCACATCGTATGCCTTTAGTTTTTCCCGCCCAAAATCCTTCTCGTAAATCCACCATGCTAACCAGCCGTAGTTGTCTTTTAAAATTTCCGTAAGAATATTGACCAGCGCGTTTTCAATATTATCTGATACGTTAAAATAATGCGTTTCACCGGTCATTTCTTCCAGAGCTTTCGCAATGGATTCTTCTTGCGTCTTCTGCTTCTGCAATGCTTTCATTGCAGCGATAAATGTTTTTTTAGCGATCATCCCCTTTACTCCTGTGTAAAATCATCTTGTGAAAATATCGGCTTTCCGTTGTCTTCCAAAAAAGGGTAGTGGCGCAGACAACACCCAACCCGCCTTTTAAGTTCAGAAATTCTCTTTGGCCGGGAGGCAGTAAACAATAAATCTACCAACAGTTGCTTTGTGAGTTTTAAGCTATGATATTGTTCGTATCTAAGGCTCATTGTTCCCTGTTCCCTCTGTTTTATTTTCGCCGGAGTTCGGGGCTTTTCACATTGGCGCTAAAATTATCTGGCCTTTGGTCTATTATGCCCCTTATCCGGCTAATTTTTTCGTTGGGCGGAAAGATACGAATATCCTCCCGCCCAGTTTGTCACATCAATGTATAACCACTTTCAAACGCATCTGCGGGAGACCATGACTCGTATCCGTCGGCATAAACAACATAATACCCGCCGGCCTTCGGGTTGTGCTTCCGAACGTATTCATGGTTTACTTTGAAAGGCGCATATACTTTCTCCTTTGGAAATATCATCGCGCTTCCGTCTGTTTCCCTGTTGCCATCTTCCTTCGCCTTGTCAGTATCAAATTCAATGCGCTCAATCTTCAGAGCATGAACTTCTTTATGGCACACATATCGAGGCATTTCGCATTGTGCTGTGCAATTATCGTCCATTTGTTTCACCTCCTTTCTATGATGGAATATCAGCGCCCAACAAGGCGCTGCACCCGACAAGCGGGTGAGCTTTAGTGTTATGTTCCTATAATCTTCTTGATTTCATCCATATTCGGGATATGTAAAACAGTGGATTGTGCTGGTATTTGTGCTTCGACTTTCTCCCGTAATTCTTGCACCTGTTCTTCTAAACTTTTTTTATTAATTCTATCTTGTAAGAAAGCCTCTGTGCCAACATGCAAGGCCACTGCTTGTCCGGTTTCGGCAAAATCTTTAAATTTAGCCATCAGAGAATCACTAAACGGCTCTATGGGTGTAAAACTCCCATCTCTTAATTCAATGCTCATTTTCGCTCCTTTTATTAAAAAACATAACCCGTCACTCCAGCCGATTCGCTACGCTCCGGCTGATTTTTTCGTTATGCTCCAACTTTCCCGTCCTCAAACCAAATATCAGCGATTCTCCACGCAACACGCGGTACTAAAATAATAAATGCAATGGGCAAAGCAAGAACAACTACTATAAATTCAAATACTTTTTTAATCATATAAATACCTCAATGTTATTTATTAAAGTAGGTGGTAGGGCGCCACTCCTACTTGACTTGAACTGTTCTCCCACCTCTAATCCTACTTTCTTATTCTCAGGACTTCCTGCTTTATTACATTTGGGGCAAACTAAATTTTTCAATACATACTCATGAAAATTATAATCATCGTGTCCTGCTGCTTCTATGATATTTCCGCAATGCTCACACTCAAAATGAGCAACAAAATCCTGCTTATATTTATAGAGAATCTTAATTATTTTCATAATACTTTCTCTTTTAAAACCCAATCCTTGCTCCTATATTAAAGTTATTGCCTACTGCCCCAAGTTCTGCCCCAATAAAAATGAGTTGCCAAGTTCTTCTAGGCATAATATCAAATCCTTTTATCTTGTATGATGAAGGCAAGGCCATAGCTACGACAGTATGTAAAACTAATCCAACTGGAATTAAAAAATCTGCTTTATCTTGATGAGGCTTTCTCCCCAAAAACGGGTTCATCTCTATATGATGCGTATCTTTCCAATACCAATCTTGCTTCGCCATCCATCTAGTTTGTGCCCAATCAATAAGACCTAAACTTATGAATGTCGCTTGCAGAGCTGTATCAGCCTTTGTCCATTTCTCTGCAAATTCATAAGCATGGCAAGATGATGAAAAAGCGACACATAGAATAATTACTAACATTGTCTTTTTCGTTATAGATGCTAGATGTCTCATTTCTCTCTCCCTGCATTTCCATTACAGCTCTCACTGCAAATGAGTTCTTGATACTTGAATTAATGACTTTTCTGTCAGCATAAATGCAATAAAATGAAGTTCTCCCATTGTTATTTTTGCATTCATCATATCCTCAATTTCAATTTTATTAACTGTGACTTCAACTTCTGTCTCCAGAATATCATTCAGTTTCTTTTTGAATTCCTGATTATCTTCAGGAATAAAAAATTGAGACTGATAATTTCCTGCTTTCAATTCCTCTAATCTTTTCTTCATTAGATCCTGCTGAGCAGTCTCTTCTTCTGTCAATGTATCTGGCAACTCACTTAACAGTTGTTCAATATGCTTGTCTTCTGGAATGCCATATTCAAGAATCAAATCATTCCTGGCTTTGTCAAGTTCCTTGCAAGAAGCAACAATACTTTCATAATTCCTTTTGAGCCAATATGCTGCTTTCATTTGAAGAGGCTGTTTGGCTAATTTGCCGATAGCATTAAAAATCTGATTCAAGTCTCCCATTTTAAATTTTACTGTTTCTCCAACCATTTTACTTTCTCCTTAAATTTATTTTATGTATGCCCAACCAACAAACATAGGATTCTCTCTCATTATCAAAATCCTTAATCCTCTCACCTTATCCAAATTCTCAACGTCTTTTTTAAAATATGTGCCAACCTCGCTTCTTAATAAATCCAAACTTTCATACCCCAATACAGCATGAGTCGGTTTGATATGATATGAAAACTCTTTCTCAAATTCTCGATATTTCTCTTCCAATTCCTCACTTATTAATTGTTTAATTTGAGCCATTTGTTTTATTATGCTCCTTCCTTCCAGATTTGTCATTTTTTCCTCCTGTGATAATGTATTTCATTTCAATAAAAATTTCTTTTAAAATAATATAACTCCAGCCGACAATCAGTGCCAGTATTATAGCAATTATTGCAAACCAACTTATACTCACTTTCTTTTTACGCATAACTTAGCAACCTAAAGATAAATCAAGATATGATCGTAGTGCTACTCGTGCATCCTCTTCTGTATCATAAGGCTCTGATAACTGCTCTGTTTCATCATACCAGTACCATTTACCATCTTTGCAGAATGGATTCTTACGTTCGTCATTTCTTTCTTCTGTAAATTCTTTCATTTACTTTTCTCCCTTCAATCATAATAAGTCCACAGTCAAGGCAACGATATTCGTTAGGCTTATGACCCTTGACCACCTTCTTACTTTTACACTTTGAACATTCTTTAATCATGTTTTGTTTCTCTCATATGTCTGCGGAATTCAGCATACTCTTTTTTATGTTTAATCATACAATGATTTTTTAATAGGTGTTGCCACTTTGCAGGCGTGCCATCTTTTTTAAGTTTGTTAAAAGTCTTATCACAAAACCGACACTTAATCATAATTACCACTTCTCTGTTTTAAAAGTTATTGTCGTGTACTCTACCCTTCTTTCCTCATCCATACCTTCCCATAGTAAATTCCAAACTTTCTTTATCCAATGCCAAGCTATCATGGTAAGTACTGCGTAACCAAGGAGCATAGGGATAACAAAGACTAATCCCGCTCCAAGGATAATGCTAAGGTCAACTAGACCATAACTGAAGTGATGGTTAAGTTGTAGGTTCATCATTTATCCTCCAAAAATTCAATCGCCTTCTGCAACAGGACCATTTTCAAAATTTCGTCTTTCGTCCGGACAGGAACGTTGAGGTATGTGCTAATAAATTCTTTAATCTCAAACCGGTTTTGTAAGTATTGTATAAAACTGGAATATCTTTCCTCTCCGCAAAACTCTTTCATCCTTTTAAGAATCTCGTCTGCGTGGGCATAAGTGGGGTTAGGTTGTTTGCTTTCCCTCCCTCCATGCACTTATACCTTCTCCTGAAGTGGCCGTTTAACCAATCGGCACTTTCGACCGTAAAGAGTTCTTCGCTTAGAATTATTTTTCCACGTATAAATATAGGTCATTTACTTTCAGCCTGTTTGCAATTTGCGGTGCGTTCTACCTTCACAAATATCTCTTTCAAGTTGAGATGCTTTTGATATAAACCGAGCTGCGGCAATTTCTTCTTCAACTCTCCTGCCCATTGCCATAGCAATATATTTCAAATCTTCGTATTGGTGAAAACCACCAAAGCCTTCTGGATTGAATGTCAAATACATACCATACTTATCGCCACCTTCACGCCTCCACTGTATTGTTGCTATTTTATCAAGCACCTTCCCAATTTTATCAATTTCTTTGCTTACTGCTTGTTCCGTAGCAGATAAATCTCTACAATGTTTCTCTTGCAGACTGGCGACAATATATAAATGTTCTTTTCGAGACACAAATGGCAACATATTTAATATTTTCTTCTTGATGACTTCTATATCAACCATTATTTTCTTTTTCATCTATTGCTCCCTCATCTTGGATTAAAATTTTTATTCTATCAACCTCATCATCGTATTCTGTTCTTTTAGGAGTTACTTGTTTTGATAAACATAAATCGCAGATCGGTAAATTACCGTTTAAATACGTTACTTGTGAAGCGTTCCCTAGTGGAATCTTGCACCAATGGCAGCATAGTGTTGAATGTGACGTATATGTATTCATTTCAAAATCTCTTCCTTCTGGAGATTGGGATTTAATCATAGGCTTTCATCTTTTAATTTACCCTTATGCCAGCTTTTGATGATTAATTTTTCTAATTTGGTCATGGCTTGCCTCCCATCTGTCGCACTTCCCTAAAATAGGAAACGGATATACGTCATTTTGACAATATAAAACGTGGTGGTCGTCTATCATAAAGCTAGTGCAATTACCGCAGCACTTCAGCTTCTCAACCTGTGCCTCAAGCTCGGCAATTCTCTTGTCTTTCTCCTCAAACATCCTGAGGATGGCTTGCTTATAGCGGTCTGTACCGTGATGTTTGTCAATTTCCAATCTGCCATTAGTGTAAACCATTGTTACAAGCTCATTCATCAACCTTTCCAGTTCTTTCATTTCTCCTCCTTCGGGGCGTGGCAGGAAAACATATGCCCTTGTTTATCAATAGCCTTGTAAATTATGACAAAATAATCGGTAGTTATTGAGTATGAATGTTCTTTTTTCTCAACAACTCTTGTTCCGTATCCGCAATCGTTCAATGCCTGAATTAATTTCATTCTTGCATCGTAAGGATTTGCTTTTATTCTTGCCATCTCGTTCATTATTTTCTCCTTCGGGCGTGGCAGTTGGATTGCCTATATGCACTTACTGAGGCTCTGTGTCTAGGTTTTATGCAACCGCCACACGCCCTATTTTTATATCAACTCTTATTGGTTATTTAAAATAACAATCCCATTCCTTTTCACTCTTACTTTTTTTAACTTACAAATCGCTTCATAATTCGAAAGTGCAGAGATTTCATTATTGTGTCCAGAACGAAAAACCCACTTATCTTCTTTTTTTATTTCTACAATATATTCTCTTTTTCTCATTTATAATTCCTATTAAAGCGAGAGTGGTTTAGGTGCGAAAGGAGAAACTTATGGAAACTCCTCCGTCTATCATTTCTTTAAGACCACCATGCCACTCTCTATTTTATTTTGAAAATAAATATCCTCACATAGTATCACATTATTCTTGAAAAGATTCGCCAGCAAAACTGTTGATCTGTTCGTACAGCTTGGACAAGATTTATAAGTCGCATCAAACTCAAAAACCTCTCCACAATCTGGACAAAATCTAGCTTTTATTAATTTCATATCAACAGATCCTTTATAACTTTTGAATCAGCCCACTTAAGAAAATCATCAAATTTTATAATAACAATTCTATTGTTTGGCTCATGCATTTTAGGAATATCAGCTTCTATCTTTAAGAATTTTGGCAAACCAAAATATTTCGAAAGACGAAGAAAATATGTTAGAGTTATTACTATGCACGGAAGTTTTTGATTTCTTCTAAAAATCAAAACAGGCTCTCTTCTTGAAAGACAAGCATCAGTTGTGCATTGAAACAACATTTCAGAAATAACTGGAGATTTACTTTTTGAATCTAGTAAATCTAAAATATCCCAATTTATAACTTTCTTTGTGCCGTCTTTTAATTTCGATTTTTTGGCATAACCTGTTTTGCATTCAATCGACCATTTATCGAATAAAAGTTTTGCCAAATCATCACTATGTTTTAAATCACCATAGAGATACTTATTTGTTTCTTTTTTTTGCTTTGTCCGTACTGTAGCTCGACCTCCAGAAGTGTCAGTACGACAAACCAAATCATCTCTTTTATTATTAGTTAACCACAGCGACAATTTCTTGGCTATCTCTAATTCAAAACATCCACCTTTTGCCATTAGCTTCTCCTCTCATATATATTATATATTATTTTTTAAAATTCCTTCGTTTAATTTTTACCTCTTTTTGAATCTCTAACTTATTATTTTCTACAACAGAAACGCCTCTGTAATTTACAACAGGAATAATTT
>Ga0172381_10001710_pt1 | contig 25121 bp, 20 predicted proteins | sample Leawel6488metaG_FD_119754 | JGI IMG/M metagenome (GOLD analysis project Ga0172381, IMG submission 119754) | Leachate microbial communities from a municipal landfill in Southern Ontario, Canada - Leachate well 64-88 metaG | ecosystem: Engineered > Solid waste > Landfill > Unclassified | place... | reverse complement strand
TTGCGAGCATGATCACACTCAACAAGGTGGCAAGGGATGTGGCAAGGAACCTCACTGTCCATGCGGCTACCGATATCACCGGTTTCAGTTTGCTTGGGCATTCACTGCAGATGGCGCAGGCCAGTGGGGTGAGTATGCTGTATCATACGGGGATGATTCCTTTCATCCCAGGTTCTCTTGATTTGGCGAGTTTGGGTCTGATTCCCGAAGGGGCATACAATAATTATGACTATGTGAAGCCATTTGTATCCTTTGAGCAAGGAATTGAGCAGAATGTCCGGGATCTTCTCTGCGATCCGCAGACATCGGGAGGCCTGTTGCTGAGCATGCCATTTGAGGATGCGAGAATCATGCTTGCAAATTACCGGGGGGCGAGGATTATCGGAGAGGTGATAAAGAAGGAAAAGTCTTTTCTCCTCATCCAAAAATAAGAGGTAAGCTCCGGGTTTCCACCCTTTGAGAGTTTGCAAGTGTCCGATTTTGGAGTACCATACAAGGCTATGAGAAAAGTGTATCCTTTCATTGTGGCCCTCATTGTTTTTTCTGTCGTTGTCTTGGCCGTAGGGAAACGGGATACGACAGAACAGACTGGTCCTCTCACCATAGAGTACTGGACCCATGAGGATGACTCACGTACTGCTTTGGAGGAAGAACTTATTGCCCGTTTCATGCGGGAGAATCCTGGGATTATCGTTCATAGGGTCACTCATAGCTCATCGATGCAAATTGAATTGGTCGCCCAGGCTTTTGCCGCAGGCAATGGCCCTGATATGTTTAATATTCCCATAGAGAATCAATATGCATATATCACCAAGGGATATGTGGCTCCTGTTGATTATCCAAGTGCAGGCTATGAATCCCGTCAGGACTTGGTTGATGGTTTCATTGACGGGGTGTTTGATGCGGTTACAATCAAGGATAAGATATATGGGTTGCCTCTGGAATATACCAACTGGTGTGTCTATGTGGACAAGGAAGCCTTCAGGAGCGTCGGTTTGGATGCTGAGAAGGATTATCCTAGGACATGGGAGGACGTGGTCAGGCTTTCCTCGTTGATGGTGGTCCGTGACGGACAGGTGCTCAAACGTCGTGGTTTTGACTTCAGGTATCCGTTCTATCTGAGTTTCCTTGTTCCGATGGTCGAGCAACTTGGAGGAAAGTTGCTTAGTGATGATGGAAGGATTGCCATTGAGGGAGAGGATGCATGGATACAGGTTCTCACCTTCATGCAGCAATGGGGGCCTAATGGCCTGAACCTGGGTTCCCCCACCTACAGGAATGCACGAAACTCCTTTGGAGGGGAAGAAGGCAGTGTGGCCATGGCTTTGTCCGGGCTATACCAGGAAAGCCGTATGAAAAAACAATCACCTGGTTTCTATGACAGTGATTTATGGATGGTGGTGCCTTTCCCTGTCTTTGAGAACGCAATCAACAATGTCTCCTGCTGCACCTATGCACACTATTTCATGGTGAACGCCTCATCCGATTCCCAGGTGCAGAAAGCGTCATGGCATCTGGCTGGATATCTGCTTTCCCATGGAGAGGATTACCTCAAGAGGGGTGGTGGGATTCTCCAGCCCACCAAGGCTTTGGTAAATTCCAAGACTTTACGCGATATTCCTTATAGCAAGGTGTTTATCAAGGATATGGAACGTAGCAAAATGATATATTTTGGCTCCAATAGTGCCGAGATACAGAACCTGTTGGGGGATGCCGTTGAGTCCGTGATGCTCAACAAGGTCTCCCCGGAGAAAGCATATGCGACGCTGAAAGCCAGCGTACAAGAGATACTAGACGAACAACGAACTTAGGAGAGAACATGCTGTATATATTCGACATGGGCAATGTGGTGATCACCCGCATTCATTGCCTTGAGAAAATTGGGGAACATTATCATTTGGATGCTGAGACTTTCAGGAAGGACTTTCTCGGGTATGAAGTCCCTTTGATGGAAGGTTTTATGGAGACGGAGACTTACTGGAGACATATTGAGCGACGGTTCTCGATCACTGTTGAGAATGATCCGTTCGCAACTTTTTTCGACCCTCTTGTAAACAAGAATGTGGTCGACACCATCATTCGTCTTCGTCAACGTAAAGAGCGGGTGGTTTGCGGGTCGAATACCTTTGCACCTCATTGGGAAAAGCTCAGGAAGGCCGGATTGCTCTCAATCTTTGACGAGACCTATGCCTCGCACCTGATTGAATTGGCTAAACCCGAGCCTGAGTTCTTCGAGTTTATTCTCTCGCAGGAACATTTCAAAGCGCAGGATACCTATTTTATTGATGATTACCCGTGTAACATTGAATCTGCAAAGTCAATCGGGCTCAACACTCTTTTGTACGACTTCACAAGCGAGTCCTGCAACAGGGCCCTACTGGAGCTCTAGGTCATCCCCCTCCGCTGTTTTCCGATGGAGGGAAGGCATGGTCATTTTTACCATTGTGCCTTCCCCCGGTTTGCTCTCGATGAGGAATGAGGCTTTGTCGCCAAAGCTGAGCTTCAATCTGCGATATATATTGTAGAGTCCCACATGAGTGCTCTTTTCCAGCTCATCAAGGTTTAGGGGAAGCTTGCTTCTGTCAAAGCCCACACCGTCGTCTTTGATAAGGATTGTGAGCAGCTCGTTCTCTTCATGGATATCCACGCACAGATTCCATTCACCGCTCTTGGGCTCAAGCCCATGAACTATGGCATTCTCAACCATTGGTTGGATGATAAGCTTTGGTGTCATGATATCGTTGCAGCTTTGGGGAGTATTCAGTTTGACATGCAGCTTCTCCCCGAAACGAATCTTTTGGATGGTAAGGTAACTGTCCACAAGGGCCATGCTTTCGGCAATGGAGCATTCGCTCTCATGATTGTCGATTGTGGAACGAAGCAATTTCCCGAGCTTGATGGTGATGATGTAGATTTGGTCTTCGTTATGCATTCTCGCCAAGGCCTTGATGGTATTGAGTGTGTTGAACAGGAAGTGTGGGTTCATCTGACTTTCCAAAGCCATGCGCTCGGCCTCGGCAAGCTTTGCCTCCTCTTCCCTGGTCAAATCAAGCAAGCTGGTTATCTGGAGCACCATGGCGTTGAATGAATGGTTCAGCTGGGACAGCTCCCTGATCTTGGCATCACCGATTTGGATATGGATATTTCCTTCTTCGACGGCTTTCATTGAAGTTGCAAGTTTTTTGATGGGCTTCGAGATTGACCGGGAGAAGAGAAAGGAGAGGACCACAGCCATAAGGCTGCCGATGCCCAAGGCAAGGAGCAATATCACAAGCAACTGCTTCATGTTCACCGCGTAAGGGGTCGAGGAGATGGTCCCGGCCAACAGCAGGTCGGTGCCCTTGATAGGAGTGATTGCCGTCACCGAGTTGTTCTTGATGGACACGCCATTGGAGAAATCACCTTTGATTGCCGCTAGATTGGGAAATTTGTCAAATGACCCGACCTGGTTGGCATGTATGGTCGAGCAGGCCCAGTAGGAGCTCGCATCCACAAGCACTTCCTCGCTCAACGCCATATCCTTGTTCACCAGGGGGCTGATCGCCTCATTGAGCACCTCTACGATGACATAGCCAAGATTGTCCCCCTCACTGTCATAAACACGGCGCAGGATGGTGATGAGGATAGGCTTGCCGTTCTCCGAGGATGTCCTTCCCCTGATGCTGATGATGCTTGCGGTTTGGGACCCCGCCTGGGACAGGGAGAGCACGTTCTCCTGTTCCCATTCATTGTTATGGAACCGCAAATCATACACTGTGGGAAAATCATGGGTTGAGAACCTGACATTGCCGGAATTGCTCACCATGTGGGCGAAAGCCAGGTAGGTGTCTCCTTTCATGATATTGAACAGCTTGATGTACATATTCCTGGCCTCAAGACTATCGGTCTGTGGGTTGTCTTGTTTGAGGATGTTGATTGTCATTGGATCCGTGGAGATGAGATAGGCCTTGTGCCTGTAAGACTCAAGTACTTCAGCAAGGTCAGCGCTATCGCGTTTTATCGACAAAGATGCCTGTTGCTTGAGACTCCTAAGTAGGTTCTTGTCGCCCCATGAAACATAATAGACGACAAAGAAACCTACAGGAATGAGCATCACAATGATAAAATAAGTGAGAAGACGAGAGAAAAGGCTGGTCTTATGCATGCTAGAGAGAGGAATGGTCATCCCTGTATTGGGTCGGGGTCGTTCCAGAGAACCGCTTGAATATCTTTGCAAAATAACCTGGAGTCGGGAAACCGCAGTTGGTGGCGATGTCCCCGATATTCCTCTTGGGATCTTTCATCATCTCTACGCTCTTGTTAATTCTCCAGGCGTTAAGATATTGCAGGAAGTTCAGGCCGGTGACTTCCTTGAACAGTCGTGAAAGATGACTTTCCGATAGCCCAAGGAATGTTGCGGCTTCCTGAAGGCCTATCGGCTTGTTAAAATTGCTAGCTATAAAACCAATGGCATTATCCACTACATGATTGTTCACCGTATGAGGCAAAGGGATAAGCTCGGCATCGGAGACATTCTTGCATTTTCTTAAGCGTTCGTAATCACTGTCTTCCTCATGAATTCGTGCCACCAGGTTTGAGAGAGAATTCTCCAGTTCCTGGTCATCCACCGGTTTCAGGAGGTAATCGAACACACCCAGCCTGATAGCCTTCTTCATATAGTTGAAATCAGTATGCCCGCTGAGAATGATGGCGTGGTTGATGGGGCAATGGGAAAGCATTTCCAATCCATCGATACCGGGAAGCCTGATATCAGTAATGACGATATCGGGTTCCAGCTTCTTGATCAGCGATTCTCCCTCAATTCCATCGCCTGCAGTGCCAATCAATTTCAAATCCAATCGTTCCCAGCCAATGGTGGCCGCTAGTTCATCACGCACAATCTTTTCATCCTCGACTAGAATTACCGTATAGCTCATCTTTTCCCTCTGGTTGTATGTTCCTTATACAACAATGATTGATGGTAATCAAGGACAGTCCATGTTTTCTCGATTTTCTTGTGCAAAATGGAAAACACTTGATACCCGTAGGAAAAGTCATGCACATCAAAATATGCAGTACCATGGGAGATATGCTATAGCTTACTGTATATTCATGCAGTTAATGCATAAGCTATTGACATGATGTGGCTCTTTTTGCTATGACAAAGGAAAATGATCGTTCGGTCATGGAGGATTGGATCGTGAATTCAAGAATGAAAAGGAAGTATTCTGCAATGCGGATGATGCAAAGCCATAGCTCTTGCACCTGTTCTTTTGTTTCTCTTAACTCTTCCATTCTCATTCTATCAATCCTATCCCTCCTTCTTCTCAATATTACCCTTCTTGTAGTAGTTATTCGATAACCACGGCGGCAGAGTCCTCTCTGTTACGGTCCGTGGATAGGCTTCGCATTGCGGAGCGAATCGTCATACCCTTAGGAGTCCATTATATGAATACTGCCAAAACGAAGCGATATACCCTTTCTTTACTTGTCAATAACCATAGTGGTGTCTTGATGAGAGTTGTAGGTCTTTTCTCCAGAAGAGGTTACAATATAGACAGCTTATCCGTTGGGGTTACTGAGAATGATGCGGTGTCCCGGATTACCATTGTTGTCAGTGGTGATAGAGGGGTTGTCCAGCAAATAAAGCATCAGGTCCAGAAACTTGTGGATGTGATTACCGTTTATGAAATGAAAAGTGAAGCATCCGTCCAAAGTGAACTAGTGCTGATCAAGATATCAATCAACGAGAACACCAGGACTCAGGTTGTGGAGCTTGCCGAGATATTCAAGGCCAAGGTTATGGATGTCACCTCAAGTACCATCACCTTGCAACTGACAGGGTCCCTGGACAAGATAGCTTCCTTTGTGAGCCTGGCTCATCCCTATGGCATAGTGGAGATGGTGCGTACCGGAGTCACTGCTCTGGGACGAGGTTGCGAACCTCTTTCAGCCTTGGATGAGGATAACGAGGATTGATCAGTGTTGAGGAGAACTTAAGGAGCCGTATGGCTGCTTTTGAATAGTGAGAATAGGAGCAACAAAATGGGTGCGAAAATGTATTATGACTCGGATGCGGATCTGTCAAAACTTGATGGGAAGAAAGTAGCCATCATTGGATACGGAAGTCAGGGACATGCCCATGCATTGAACTTGCATGAGAGCGGTGTCGATGTGGTTGTCGGTTTGTACAAGGGAAGCAAGAGCTGGGCCAAGGCCGAGGAAGCAGGACTTCAGGTCACCACTGTTCTGGAAGCTACCAAGATGGCCGATATAGTCATGATCCTGGTCAACGACGAGAAACAGGCAAAGCTATACGCGACCGATATCGCTCCGGCCTTGACCAAGGGCAAATATCTTGCTTTTGCACATGGTTTCAACATCCATTACGGGCAGATTGCACCTCCTGAGGATGTGAATGTCATCATGATCGCCCCAAAAGGCCCCGGCCATACGGTCCGTTATCAATATCAGGAAGGAAAAGGTGTCCCTTGCCTGATTGCCATCAATCAGGATCCAAGTGGTGACAGCAAGGAGATTGCTCTTGCCTATGCCAAGGGGCTGGGGGCCGGACGTGCGGGAATTTTTGAGACTTCGTTCAAGGAAGAGACCGAGACTGACCTTTTTGGGGAGCAGGCTGTGCTTTGCGGTGGGGTCTCCCATCTGATCAAGGCTGGTTTTGATACCTTGGTTGCCGCTGGTTACCAACCAGAGATGGCTTATTTTGAATGTTGCCACGAGATGAAGCTGATTACCGACCTGATTAATCAGGGTGGCCTGACCTTCATGCGTTACAGTTGCAGTGACACTGCTGAATATGGTGACTATGTCTCAGGTCCCAAGGTGATCAACCAGCAGTCCAAGGATGCAATGAAAGAGATTCTTGGGAAGATCCAGGATGGATCCTTTGCCCGGGACTGGCTTTTGGAGAACCAGGTGGGAAGGCCTTTCTTCAATGCTACAAAGAGAATGGAACAGAATAGCCAGCTGGAGCAGACGGGTGCAAAGCTTCGTTCCTTGATGAGCTGGCTTAAGAAAGGTCAGAACGAGTAATCATTAATAAGGCAAAGAGGAATACTATGGCAGACAATCATATCTTTATATTTGACACAACGCTTCGGGATGGAGAGCAGGCTCCAGGCTACAGCATGAACCTTGAGGAAAAGATCCGCATGGCGAAGCAACTAAGGCTATTGGGCGTGGACATCCTGGAGGCAGGGTTTGCCATAGCGTCCCCCGGTGACTTTGAAAGCGTAAGGGCTATTGCCTCTGCGGTGGATGACACTGTCGTGGCATCACTCTCCCGTGCCCTGACCAAGGATATCGATGCCGCCTGGGAGGCGGTGAAGCAGGCCCGCAGGCCAAGGATCCATACGTTTCTGGCCACCAGCGATTTGCATTTGCAGTACAAGCTCAAGATGAGTCGGGAGCATGCGCTCGAGCAGGCTGTTGAGATGGTCAGGTACGCACGGAATTTATGTGATGATGTGGAGTTCTCCTGTGAGGATGCCACCCGTACGGACCTTGCCTATCTTTGCCAGGTGGTCGAGGCTGTCATCAAGGCGGGGGCTACGACGGTCAACTTGCCTGATACTGTTGGGTATGCGACCCCGAAGGATATGCGCCAGATGTTTTCCACGGTGTTGCAGAAGGTTGACAAGGCTCAGGATATTGTCTTGTCCACCCACTGCCATAATGACCTTGGCCTTGCTGTGGCGAATACTTTGGCCAGTCTCGATGCAGGAGCGAGACAGGCTGAATGCACTGTCTGTGGTATAGGGGAAAGGGCGGGCAATGCAAGTCTTGAGGAACTTGTGATGAATATCAGGACCCGTAGCGATGAGTATCCTTTTATCACGGGTATTGACTCCACCCAGATATATCGCTCTGCGAGATTGCTTTCCTCCATCACCGGGGTGAAGGTCAATCCTTCCAAGGCGATTGTCGGGGCCAATGCCTTTGCCCATGAGAGTGGAATACACCAACATGGCATGATGGCGAACAGCCGGACGTATGAGATTATGACCCCGGAGAGTGTGGGGGTTCAAAAGACTTCCCTGGTGCTAGGCAAGCATAGTGGAGCCCATGCCTTGCAGAAAAGACTTGAGGAATTGGGGTATCATATCGCCGATGAGGACCTTGAAAACCTGTTTGAGGAATTCAAGAATGTCGCTGACCGCAAGAAGACAGTCACGGACAGGGATCTCATCGCCCTTGTGGAAAGCACGCAGAAGCCAAAGGCTGATGCCTGGCGTTTGGTTTCCTTTGTGGTAAATAGCGGGAATACCATTACCTCGACTGCCTGTGTCACCTTGCAGAAAGAAGAAAAGACCTATCAGGAGGTTGCATTTGGAACCGGTCCTGTCTATAGCGCACTCCGCGCCGTTGAGAAAATCATCCATCATCCCTTCAGTTTGGAGGATTATAGCCTTCAGGCTGTCACCGAGCATAGGGATGCCTTGGGCGAGGTGTTGATCAAGATTTCCGATGGAACCGGGTTCTATCGGGGCAGAGGGGTTTCCACTGATGTCATCGAGGCTTCCCTCCTGTCCTGTTTGTCGGCGGTCAACCACATGCTGGATGCTTCTGTCGAACCTGCAGGGCAAGGGGTAAGCGCTAGCACGAGCACCTTGGATTTTGCCAATGACATGCTCTTGGACCATAGCGATAAACGAGGGACCCATGACTGAGATTGCATTATATGACTCAACGCTTCGGGATGGTTCCCAGGCTGAGGGGATTAGTTTTTCTGTGGATGACAAGCTCAAGATAGCCCAGCAACTTGATAATCTGGGTGTTTCCTATATTGAGGCGGGAAACCCTGGCTCCAATGTCAAGGACCAGGAATTCTTCTCTCGGGCCCAGGGACTAAAGCTTCGTCATGCTTCTTTGGTGGCCTTCGGGTCCACTCGTCGGCGTGATATGAAATGTTCCGACGATGAGAATTTCAATCGTCTTGCCTCTTGCCCAGTGAAGACTGTGGCTATTTTTGGTAAAAGCTGGCGATTTCAGGTCTCTGACATTCTTAAGACCAGCGGTGAGGAAAATCTCAGGATGATTGGTGAGAGTGTCAAGTATCTTTGTGATAAGGGTTTTACGGTGTTTTTTGATGCCGAGCATTTCTTTGATGGATATCTTGCCGATAGGGAATATGCCCTAAGGACGCTCTCTGTCGCCATGGAGAACGGGGCGTCCGCTTTGGTGCTTTGTGAGACCAGGGGAGGTTTGCTCCCTTTCCAGGTAGGAGAGATAACGGCTTCAGTGGTCTCCTCTTTCACACTTCCCATCGCAATCCATGCCCATGATGACAGCGGTTGTGCTGTCGCCAACAGTCTCATGGCGGTTCAGGCCGGAGCACGGCAGGTGCAAGGCACCTTGCTTGGTTTTGGAGAGCGTTGCGGGAATGCCTGTCTGGCGACGGTTGTTGCTGATCTTTCCTTTAAGATGGATTGTTCTTGTCTCAATGGCGAGAACCTGGAGAACCTTACCTCGGTAAGTCGTGCCGTAGCCGAGATCAGCAATGTGGCCATAAGCCATAATGCTCCCTATATAGGAGGGAGTGCATTCGCTCATAAGGGGGGGATGCATATAGACGGGGTTACCAAGAATCCCAAAAGCTTTGAGCATGTCCCTCCTTTGGCCGTCGGAAATGAAAGGCGTTTGCTGATGAGTGAGGTTGCAGGAAGAGCCTTGATGCTTAAGAGGATCGGCAGGATTGTTCCTGATTTGGACAAGGATGATCCTTCGACCATCGCCTTGATGCAGAAGCTCAAGGCTCTTGAAGCTGAAGGATATCAGTTTGAGGGGGCGGAGAGTTCCTTTGATCTGGTGATTAGGCGTCAGTTGCTTTCTTACAAGCCTTTCTTCACTTTGGTCCATTACCAGACCATCGGCAGCCTGCCTTATGCGGATCCTGCAGGTGAGGTGACCCATGCGGCGGTGGTCAAGGTGAAAGTCGGGCAGAAGAGTGCTATAACCGCAGCTGAGGGGGAAGGTCCTGTCAACGCGTTGGACAAGGCGCTTCGAAAGGTGCTTGAGCCTTTTTATCCATCGCTACGAAATGTGCACTTGACCGATTACAAGGTGCGTGTCTTAAGCGGTGATGAGGCCACAGCAAGTAAGGTCCGCGTTCTTATCGAGTCGACCGATGGACTGAAGAACTGGTCGACCATTGGAGTGAGTAAGGACATTATTGAGGCCAGTTGGTTGGCTTTGGCGGATAGTATTGAATATTGCTTGATTGCTGATGGCGTCAAGAGTAGAGAAGGAGTTGTTTGATATGGGAATGACAATGACACAAAAAATCCTCGCTTGTCATGCGGGTTTGGAGAGCGTGAGACCAGGGCAGCTTGTCATGGCCAAGCTCGACTTGGTGCTGGGGAATGATATCACCAGTCCGGTTGCTATCAATGAGTTTCCCAAGTTTGGAAAAGAAAAGGTCTTTGACAAGGATAAGGTGGCTTTGGTTCCCGACCATTTTGCGCCGAATAAGGATATCAAGGCGGCCACACAGTGCCAATGCCTTCGTAATTTTGCTCACAGCCAGGGAATCTCCCACTATTTTGAGGTGGGGCAGATGGGTGTCGAGCATGCACTCTTGCCTGAGCAGGGCTTGGTCAATGCCGGCGACCTGATTATCGGGGCTGACAGCCATACCTGTACTTATGGAGCCTTGGGGGCTTTCTCAACAGGTGTCGGCTCAACCGACATGGCCTGTGGCATGTCAAGTGGAAAGGATTGGTTCAAGGTTCCTTCCGCAATCAGGTTCAATCTGAAAGGTAAATTTCGTAAATATGTCTCGGGAAAGGATTTGATTCTCCATATTATTGGCATGATTGGGGTTGATGGCGCCTTGTACCAGAGTATGGAGTTCTCTGGCGAGGGCGTCGCCAATCTGACAATTGATGATCGTTTTACCATTTGCAACATGGCCATCGAGGCTGGTGCGAAGAACGGGATTTTCCCTGTTGATGAGCAAACTCTTCAGTACTTGAAGGAGCATTGCTCCAGGAAGCCTGTTATCTATCAGGCTGACGAGGATGCTTCCTATAGTGCAACGTACGATATTGACCTTGGAGAGCTGAAAAGTACTGTTTCCTTCCCTCATCTTCCAGAGAACACCCACAGTATAGATGCGATCGGACGGATTAAGATTGACCAGGTGGTCATTGGTTCCTGCACCAATGGGAGACTCAGCGACTTGGAAAGTGCCGCTTCAATTCTTAAAGGGAGGAAGGTTGCCCCGTGGGTACGTTGCATCGTGCTTCCTGCAACCCAGAGGATCTGGAAGGAAGCTATGCATGAGGGGTTGTTTGACATCTTCATCGACAGCGGTTGCGCTGTCTCCACACCGACTTGCGGTCCTTGTCTGGGCGGACATATGGGTGTCCTTGCTGAAGGAGAAAGGGCGGTGAGCACCACTAATAGGAATTTCGTAGGTCGTATGGGACATGTGAAGAGTGAAGTGTATTTAGCCAGTCCGGCTGTGGCGGCGGCTAGCGCTGTGATGGGATACCTCACTGATCCTAATACATTGAAGGAGGCAAAGTAATGAAGGCAAAGGGAACAGTATTCAGATATGGTGACAACGTGGACACTGATGTGATTATCCCTGCTCGATATCTCAATTCCAGCGATCCAAAGGAATTGGCATCACATTGCATGGAGGATATCGATGCGACATTCATCACCAGGGTGAAGACAGGTGATATCATTGTTGCTGAGAGGAATTTTGGTTGCGGCTCGAGTCGCGAGCACGCTCCGATCGCTATCAAGGAAAGCGGGATATCCTGTGTCATCGCCAAGACATTTGCCCGCATTTTTTATCGCAATAGCCTGAATATCGGGCTTCCTATCCTGGAATGCCCCGAGGCGGTGGATGCAATCAGGCAGGGTGATATCGTTTCGGTTGATTTCTCCACTGGTTTGATTCTTGATGTTTCCACCGGCAGGACATTCCACAGTGAGCCTTTTCCCCCATTCATGCAGGAGCTGATTGCCTGTGGGGGATTGGCCGGATATATGAAGAAGGAGTCGGCAAAATGAATAAGAATATCGCATTGGTAAGCGGGGATGGAATCGGGCCGGATGTGATTGCTGAGGCTGTCAAGGTGCTTCATGCCGTCGGAAGCAAATATGGACACACTTTTACTTGCACCAATTATCTTGCGGGAGGTTGCAGCATCGATAGATATGGGATTCCCTTGACAGGGGAGACACTTTCCGCTTGTCTTGCAAGCGACAGTGTGCTCCTTGGTGCCGTGGGCGGTCCGAAATGGGATCATGTCGCAAGCGATCTCCGTCCGGAGAAGGCCTTGCTGGGACTTCGTAAAGGATTGTCGTTGTTTTGCAATCTGAGGCCGGCTCTTATGTATCCGCAATTGAAGGATGCGTGTCCCTTGAAGAATGAGATCGTCTGTGATGGTCTGGATATCATGGTGGTGCGGGAGCTTACAGGTGGCATCTATTTTGGTAAGCGGGGAACCACCGCTACTGGTGCCTATGACACCATGGAATACCAGACAAGTGAGATAGAGCGTATTGTCCGTAAGGGTTTCAAGATAGCAATGAAAAGGAATAAGCGCCTGACCAGTGTCGACAAGGCGAACATTCTTGCCAGCAGTCAGCTTTGGCGGTCTGTGGTGGAGCGTATTGCCAAGGAGTATCCTCAGGTGAAGGTCAATCATCTGTATGTGGACAATGCCTCCATGCAGTTGGTGCGCAATCCCCGCCAGTTTGATGTGATAGTCACTAGCAACATGTTCGGTGATATTCTCTCGGACGAGGCAAGCCAGATCACTGGTTCCATAGGGATGTTGCCTTCCGCCTCTTTAGGAGAAGGTACAAGAGGGATGTATGAGCCTATCCATGGCAGCGCCCCGGATATCGCGGGACAGGACGTCGCCAACCCTATTGCCACCATTCTCTCTGCTGCCATGATGCTCCGTTATTCATTTTCCCTGGAGAAGGAAGCGGTGGACATCGAAAAAGCGGTGGATAAGGTGTTGGATGAGGGGTATAGGACCAGCGATATCTTCACGGAAGGTTCAGTGAAAGTCGGAACTGTACAGATGGGTGATTTGATCGCCCAAAGGATATAAGTATGAAACGATCAAGTGTGATGACCGAGGGAGTGGAGAGAGCCCCTCATAGGGCGTTGATGAAGTCTCTTGGATGGACGGAAAGGGAATTGTCCATGCCAATGATCGGTGTTGTGGATGCGACCAGTGAGATAATCCCTGGGCATGTAGGTCTCAAGAGGATTGTCGAGGCGGTGAAGGCAGGTGTCAGGGAGGCTGGCGGGAATCCTGTGGCTTTCCCTTGCATTGGTGTCTGCGATGGTATCGCCATGGGGCACAAGGGGATGAAGTATTCTCTTTGCAGCCGTGAGATAATCGCTGATAGTGTGGAGATTATGGCAACGGCACATCCGTTTGATGCGCTGGTGTTTGTGCCGAATTGTGACAAGATCGTTCCTGGTATGCTGATGGCCGCCCTGAGGTTGAACATCCCTTCCATATTTGTCAGCGGCGGACCCATGCTCGCTGGTCATGTCATGGGCGGGGATAAACGGGGCATGAGTCTCTCAACCATGTTCGAGGCTGTCGGTAAGTATGCCGCGGGGACCATGGACAGCGAGGAAGTACGTTCCTGGGAGGATAGTTGCTGCCCGACCTGTGGTTCTTGCAGCGGTATGTACACAGCCAACAGCATGAATTGCCTTTGTGAGGCCATAGGTATTGCACTTCCAGGCAATGGCACCATTCCTGCGGTCTATAGTGCCCGGGAACGCTTAGCGAAGGAAAGCGGGTATGCCATAATGGAATTACTCAAGAAGAATGTCTGTCCAAGGGATATCATGACTGCAAAGGCCTTCAACAATGCCCTGACGGTTGATATGGCCTTGGGCTGTTCCACCAACACGATGTTGCATTTGCCTGCCATCGCCCATGAGGCGGGTATCAAACTGGATATCTTCATGGCAAATGAGATTTCCTTCAGGACTCCCAATCTGTGTCATTTGGCTCCTGCAGGCAAAGACCATGTCGAGGATTTGTATCTGGCGGGTGGGGTGATGGCTGTCATGCACGAGCTTTCCCAAGGTAATTTGCTTGATGGAGATTTGCCTACGGTCAGCGGCAGGACAATCGGAGAGGAATTCAGGGCGCAGAAAAACTTCAATAGTGAAGTCATCAGGCCATTTAAGAATCCTTACAGTACTTCCGGTGGTATTGCGGTGCTTCGTGGCAATCTTGCCCCGGATGGAGCTGTAGTCAAACGCAGTGCTGTCGCTTCCGAGATGCTGAGGCATCAGGGACCTGCAAGGGTGTTTGAGAGTGAGGAGGAGGTCACCAGCGCAATTCTTGGTGGGAAAATTCATCCGGATGACGTGGTGGTGATTCGTTACGAGGGTCCCAAGGGAGGACCTGGCATGCGCGAGATGCTCGCTCCTACCAGTGAGATAGCCGGAATGGGCCTGGATAAATGTGTCGCCCTGATCACCGATGGCCGTTTCAGCGGGGCGACCCGTGGGGCTTCCATAGGTCATATCAGTCCCGAGGCTGCCGAGGGCGGCCCTATCGCCCTGGTGGAGGAAGGTGATCAGATTCTCATCGACATCAACGAGGGGAAACTGGAACTGCTGGTACCTGAGGATGTCTTGTCCGAACGAAGGAAGAATTGGAAGAGAAAGCCTTGTCCTATCACCACTGGCTATATGGCCAGATATGCAAAGATGGTGACGAGTGCTTCCACAGGCGCTATTTTCAAGGAGTGAGCCGCATGGAAATAACTGGAGCGCAGATAATCATAGAGTGTTTGGTGGAGCAGGATGTGGATACCGTTTTTGGGTATCCTGGTGGTACGGTGCTCCCCTTGTATGATGCCCTGTATCTGAACAAAGGCCGCATTCGCCATATCCTGACCGCACATGAACAAGGAGCAAGTCATGCCGCCGATGGGTATGCCCGTTCTACCGGCAGGGTTGGTGTCTGCATCGCCACCAGTGGGCCGGGAGCGACCAATTTGGTGACCGGCATCGCGACGGCCTATATGGACAGTGTCCCTCTGATCGCCATTACGGGAAATGTCCCTCTTCCCCTTCTGGGAAAGGACAGCTTCCAGGAAGTGGATATCACAGGGATAACGATGCCTATCACCAAGCACAATTTCATCATCAAGGATATTGCATCCTTGGCGGATACCATCCGCTATGCTTTTCAGATTGCCCAGGAGGGAAGGCCGGGTCCTGTGCTGGTGGACATCACCAAGGATGTGATGGTCAAGAGTTTTTCATATGCAAAGAGGTCTCCTTTGGAGATACGAAAGAGAATCGACCATTTACGTCAGGACCAGATGGAGATGGCTTTCTCCTTGTTGGAGAAATGCAAGAAACCGATGTGTTATGTCGGGGGAGGGGTCATCAGGGGCAATGCCTCCGAGGTACTCAGGAAGTTCTTGGATTTGATTGACAGCCCTGCTTGTTTTTCCTTGATGGGCTGCGGCGCGGTTTCCACCAGTAGCAAGCGTTGTACGGGTATGGTTGGCATGCATGGCACCAAGACTTCCAATTTATGTATCAGCGGTTGTGATCTGCTTATCGTTATCGGAGCCCGTTTTAGTGATCGGGTTATTGGCAAGGCCTCTTCCTTTGCCCAGAATGCGAGGATTATCCAAATAGATGTCGATCCCGCTGAGATCGACAAGAACATCAAGACTTATTGCCATTTGGTTGGCGATGTCTCTGTTATCTTGGAAAGGCTCAATGAGAAGCTGGAAGGCAAGGAACTGAAGCATGGACAGTGGATGGAATGCGTCTCTTCCTATAAAAGGAAGTATCCTGTGAATATCGATAAGGAGTCAGAACGTCCACGGCAGATACTTCGCGCATTACAAGAATGCCTGGACAGTGAGGATATCGTCGCTACTGAAGTCGGGCAGAACCAGCTTTGGGCTGCAAAGTTCCTCGATCATGAGAAACCCGGACATTTTCTTACCAGCGGAGGTCTTGGCACCATGGGATATGGAACTGGGGCCGCTATCGGGGCCCAGGTGGCCAAAAGCGAAAGCAGGGTGGTCAATGTCGCAGGCGATGGTTGCTTCAGGATGAATTGCAATGAGCTTGCCACTATCGCCCGCTATCATCTTCCTATCGTTATCCTTCTGATGGATAATCATGCGCTTGGCAATGTCCGCCAATGGCAGACGTTGTTCTATGGTGGCCGCTATAGTGAGACGACGTTGGATTCCCCTATTGACTGGATCGCCTTGGCCCATGCCTATGGAGTGGAAGGTATGCATATCGCCCTATCTGATGATCCGTTTCCCCTTATCAAAGCCGCTCTGGACCTGAGGAAACCAGTGGTGGTGGATTGCGAGATTCCTCTTGATGACAAAGTATATCCCATGGTGCCTCCTGGTTCCTCCATTGATGAGATGATGGGAGTCCAGGAAGTCGTGGTCAACTAGGTTCGTTTTTCTTTTCCCTTGCATAGAGATGCGGGCAGCTTCTCACTTCATAGAGAGGTTCTCCGTCTTCACATTGCAGGGGATATTTCAATCCCAATACATTACAGAGACAGAGAAGGGTGTGCTCGGAGGGCCTTGTATATCCATTCTCATATTTGCAGACCATACTGCGGGATAGCTTGGCCTTCTCGCAAAGCTTTTCCTGGGTGTAGTTATTCTTCAGCCTGGCCTTCCTGATTATTGTTGGTACATCAATTTTACTCATGGGTTCAGTTTAGTGTCCCTGATTTACCCCTTGTCCAATTATTGGAAGGAGGATGACGCTTTTTGCAATGGGGTCATCTGGATTGCAAAATAGCTTTGATTCAGCCTGTTTTTGTCAGGTTTAAAGAAAAAGTGTTGTTTTTGATGGGTTTGTGAAGAAAAGTAAATTATTATTGATGCCTCTTCTTTTTAGAAAAAAACTCTGTATATTAAAAAAACGAGAGGTACAGGACAATGAACCGTGCACAATCCAACCGTTTTATAGTTTTATTACTCATTGTAATTTTGGCTTCTTTCGGGCTGTTCGCTTCCGCATCATCCGAGAAACAGAAGGATCTCAGCCTTTCTTCAATGGATCTTACCAAAGTCAGTTTGAGCCAAATCAAGCAGGCGTATGAGCATGATAAGAAGGCGTATGAATCGGAATATCTGAACCTGCAGAAGGCGCTTGATAAAGCCCGGAGGACACACAATGCCGAGCAGTATTATCAGGAGGTGGCTCAATGGCGCAATCTAAGTGACTATTCTCTTACTCAGGAAGAGACACAGACCTTGATTAGTCGTCTGGTCAACCTGCAGGGACAAGAAAGGGATGACTGGGCCACTTGGCTTTACCAGAATAGTGGATATTATCGTCCTTCACTGAACCTGAGTCTTTTCAATGAAGGGCAAAACAGTCGTTATTCCTTTCATCAGGGTATCAGTGTGCAACCGGGTGAGATGGTGACTCTCCCTTCCGTTACTCTAGGTGGGGACAATGGAGTGTTTGTCGGTTGGGGGATCAGCCCTGACGAAGTGAAATACAAGGCTGGGCAGCAGATACCCATGCCCTACACAGACCAGACTCTTTATGCCATTTTCAATAAGGGAGTGAAATTCTCTGATGAGGTGACTGATTTTGAGCTCTTCAGCCAGGATGTGACGGTAGCAGTTCCTTCGCTTACGGCACCGGACTCTTCCTATTTGTTCGATGGCTGGTATGACAATGCTACAGGAACCAAGCTTGAGGGTTCGAAGTTCTCCCTTGCCGAGGGGAAATCCTCAGCATCTTTCAGCGCCTATTGGAAGAGCTTGAAGTTTTCCTCCGTCGGAACCCAATACTACAAGGACAATACCGTTCCTTCAGATGAGCAGGCGTCCCTTCTGTTTACCCTTGGCAACAGCGGCAATGAGCCTTTGCATGATTGCACACTGACTCTTGAGAGTGACAATCCTGGTCTTAAGGTTTTGTCGGGTAGTCTGTCCTCTCGTCGTATTGATCCCGGAGAGGAGCAAAAAGGTGAGTTTACCATTTTGCTTGCAGGATCAAGCGGTAGTACGATAGAGGCCCGGCTGAAAGTTGTTGACAGCAGTGGTGCTTCCTGGTCGCAACCGGTTATCTTCACTGTAAAATAACAATTATCACTCCTGCTGGTTTCTTTGCTGGCAGGAGTCTTTTATTTTCAGCAGGACGGGACGATTCTGCCGGAACAAGAGGTTAACTGACTTTCTTGGTCACTTGCAGGGATGAGAGCAGAAGTGCGACCATTGCGATGAAACTTGCATCCTTGTCCACATTGCTACTCAGATATCCTTTTCCGTCAAGCATGATGAAGCCAAAGACAGCCGCGCTGAAAGCCCTGCAGAAGTGTATGCTTTCATCCTTGGTAAGGGAGAAATTCTCCAAGGGTTTTTGCACGAGCGAGTAGAGGTCCAAAGCTCTTTGTCCTCCACCTGTGAAGAAGATGGCTTTGTAAAGCTCGCTGTTGTTCTTTGCGAAGGATCTGATGGCGACAGCTGTCGCCACCAAGGTCTCCTTGCCTTCGGTCTTGCTCGTGGCCTCCTGTATGGAGGCGGTGAGTTTCTCAACAGCGCATACGCTGATTGCTTGTTTGAGATCATCCATGTTCTTCATATGGTTGTAGAGTGACGAGGGTTTGATTCCTAATCTTGTTGCCAGTTCATGTAAGGTGAAATTGCCATAGCCCATCTCTTCTATGAGTGCGGTGGCTCCCCGGACGATGATTTCTTTGGTTATGCCTTTTTGTGCCATATCGCTTTTCCTCTTACTAATACCATTAGTATAAACTAATTATGTTAGTAATGCAAGAAAAAAACATGAATAAAGAAGCAACTACAAGGGTTGCCCATAAATTGTTATCAAAAGCTAGTTCCTGCTTTGGGCCAAGGTCTCAAGCAGGAGGGGTGGTTTCATTCCTGGTTTCCCACTCTTATCATTGTCGAGAGTCTGTCCATTTTGTTCACCGGTTTGAAATGAGAGGCTGTCCCCTTACTCCCTGAGAGGTCAATCCAATGTGAGACAAGGTCCTTGGCAGAGCCTTCCATTCCTATCATCAAATCCGTAAATGATGTCTTGGGATTATCCGCAAGCGTCTTTGAAAGGTAGTTCCTGCACGCAAGGAACGCATCGGTCACGACATTGATCTTGTTGATTCCCGCCTCTACGGCCTTGATGATATTCTCATCCCCTGAGCCTGAGCCTCCATGAAGGGCTATCGGCATTCCCTTTGTCAATTCCTTGACCTCTCGGATTCTGTCGAAGTTGATGTGGGGGATCAACCCTTTAGGATATTCCCCATGTGCCGTCCCTACGGCGATTGCGATGCAATCCACACCAGTCTCATCGGCAAACTTCTTGGCATCCCTTGCATTTGTGTAGATGCTTTCATCTTTCTCATCCCCGTTGGCAGCTATGCCGACATGACCAAGTTCTCCTTCTATTCCCATATCAAAAGTGTGGCAGAATTCCGCTACTTCCTTTGTCTTTGCAATATTCTCTTCAAATGAGCAGAGAGAACCATCGAACATGATGGAGGAAAAACCATTACGGAATGCATACAGAATCCGTTCCTTGTCATTTCCATGGTCAAGACATGTCGCAATAGGGATTGGGGCATATTCAGCCAACGTCTTGATCATTGGGATGATCAGTTCCGCTTTTGCATGGGTCCTCATCATGTTTTGTCCAAGCAGGAAGATGATAGGTGCGTTTTTCTCAGTCGCTGCAGCGACCATTCCCCGGGCGGTCTCCATGTTGAAAGGACTTGTGGCGATGACCCCGTAATTGTTCTTTGCTGCATCGCTAAGAATCGTTTTGATGTCCGTATACATAATTTCCCTCTCCTGTGATTTATTTTTCTGTATCAGAAACAAACTTTTTGTAGTTGGTTTTCTCGTTATAGTAATCCTTGAATTCCTTGTTGATTTTCCCAAGACGGATTGCGACCATCAGATATATCGAGTCAATCATGGATATCTGCGCAATCCTTGAGAATGTGTTCATCTCATCTGCAAAGAAATGATTCTCGCATGTCACCACTGTGTAATTTGAGAGTGTTGCCAGTGTTGATTCCGCATGATTCGTTATGGACACCACTGTGGTTCTTGCCCGTTTTGCCTGCTGGGCGATAGCAAGTATCTCTTTTGTTTCCCCTGAACAGGACACTACGATGATGGCATCTTGCTCAGAGAACAAGGGAAGAGCGTGATGGAGGACGTACGGGTCGGTGTAGGCGTTAACCCTTTTGACCAGACGCATGAACTCGTTACGGCAATATTGGGCCACAGGCGCTGAGCCGCCGATACCAAAGATGTCGATATTGTTCACCGATACTATCTTGTCGGCGATTTTTCCCAGCGTCTCATAGGATGTCGTCTGGAAGGAGTTCTCCAAGGTGCTCAGGGTCTTGTAGAAGATTTTGTTGAACACATCTGAATCCGAGTCATTCCAGGTTATCTCTGAATTCAAGGATTGCTTCGAGGGCAGTTTGCCTGTCTGGTAGAATATCTTGAAATCCTTCATTCCAGAGAAGCCAAGGCTCTTGCACACCCTGACCACTGTGGCTTGGCTTACATTGCAAAGAGAGGATATCTGAGCCACAGAGGAGGACAACAGCATGTCCTCATGTTCCAGCATGAAGGATGCCACATGTTTCTCTTGGTTGCTAAGAGAAGGGAAATGTTGGGTAACCAGAAGCCCGAACTTGGTCATTTTCTTTTCGTTTTTAATTTCTTCCATAGACACCTCTGTAATAAAAACATGAAATAAATTTCAAGATGATGGAATTTTACCTTGAATAATGTGTGCATGCAAGCAAAAAAACCAAATAATTGCATTTTTATTGAAATTTATTTCAAATTTCATTTGACAAGCCTCCAAAAGTAGGGGAGGATAATACCTGTTGTTTTTTTACTGACTTCTCATATTCATATTGGAGGAAAAAATGAAAAAAGTTTGTAGTATCGTATCCTTGTTATTTATTCTTCTTCCCGCTTTGGTTTTTGCCGGCGGTGCGAAAGAGACAAGTGCGGTTGCACCTGAAAAGCAAATGACTCACGATGAGTTGGTTGCTGCAGCCAAGGCTGAAGGCAACTTGACCATTTATACTATTAGCAGCCGTACCGCAAAAATCGGAGCTGCCTTCGAGGCGAAGTATGGCATCAAGACTTCCACCACACAACTGAAGGATTCGGAGATGGTTGAGAAGACATCAAAGGAAGCGGCCGCGAATCTGGACGCCGCTGACATTATCTTCTGTCAGGATGGTGCCCGCGTGTATCCTGAGTTGATTCTTGCAGGGTATGTCAAGAATTATGTTCCCTCTTCCCAGGCTTCATTGATCGCTGAGAAATACCAGGATCCTCTTGTGTGGGAAGTCTGCAACAAGGTCTTTATCTATAATAACGAGAAGGAAGGTCAGACTCTTACCAATGTATGGCAACTGACTGATCCAAGTTGGAAAGGTCGTGTCCAGATGAAGGATTCTTTCCAGGAAGGGATCAATATGAATTTCTTTACCATGCTTACCAGGGATGACTGGGCAAAGAAGTTGTCAGATGCCTACAAGGATCTGTATGGGAAGGATCTTGTACTGACCACGAAGAATGCCGGTTATGAATGGATCAAGATGCTTTATAAGAATGGCCTGGTTCTTGGAAAGAGCGATACCACCATTGCGGAGAACATCGGGGCGAAAGGACAACCACAGCAACTTGTCGGCTTGTTTACCGCAAACAAGCTGAGGACCGCAAAGGATAAGAACTTGTCATTGGCTCCGAGTCAGAATGTCAAGCCTTTCTCAGGTTTTTTCTATCCTGTATATGCTTTCATCACTTCGAATGCGAAGAGCCCGAATGCTGCAAAGTTGTTTCTTGAGTTCTCGATGACCAGCGAGGGGTGGGCACCTTTCGACACTATCGGAGACTATTCCCCCAAGGCTGATCTCAAGAATAGCGAAGATACTATTTCCTTTGACGAATGGACCAAAATGCTGGTTTTTGAGGATCCGCAGTGGTGTGCTGAGAATCGTGCTGAAGTTGAGGAATTCATCTCAAGTATCATCTAATCTGCTCAGATATATCGGCTATCCTGACCTGGTGTCGGGGTGGCCGAATGATAAAGGAAATTATGCACGTTCTATATCGAATGAAAAGTTTTCTCAGAAAACCTTATAATATTATCCTTTGTTTCATGTTGCTTTTTTTGGGATATTTGACGCTTGTCCCGATGGTCACAATGATCTTTGATACGTTCACCGTCCATCCTGCAGAGGCGATGCGTCTCAAGCGACCCGTAGGCTCATTTACTGCGATGCATTGGGTGAAGGTTCTTTTTGACCCAAGTTCCCTATCTGTCTTTTACAAGCCGTTGTTGAATTCCCTGATTACCAGCTTGGGTGCTTGCTTGATAGCCTTGGTACTCGGTGGGGTGTTTGCCTGGTTGGTCACACGGACAAATATCCGTTGGAAGAAGACCTTGTCCTCTTTCTTCATCTTTCCTTACATCATGCCTTCTTGGACCTTGGCCTTGGCTTGGTACAATGTATTCAAGAATTCTGTGGTAGGAGGGGTCCCTGGCACTTTTACTGCATTGACAGGATTGCAGACTCCCAATTGGTTTGCCTATGGGGCATTCCCTATCGCCTTGGTCACGGGAATCCACTATTCTCCTTTTGCCTATATCATGATCGGGGGAATACTCAGGAACATGGATGCCAATTTGGAAGAAGCGGCCATGATGCTCAACACGAACAGAAACAGGATTATGAGGAAGATCACCATACCGATGGTTCTTCCCGCTATTCTTTCCACCTTCCTGCTGGTGTTCTCTTCCGCAATGTCATCATTCGCGGTACCTGCGTTTCTTGGCCTGCCGGTCCGCTATCAGGTGCTGACAACTCAGTTGTACAGGACCTTGAATGGATTGAATCCTGGACAGGGATATTGCATGGCGATGATTATGATTCTGCTCGGGGTGTCCATCCTTGCCTTCAATCAGAGACTGACAGGGACAAGGAAGAATTACACTACGGTTACCGGAAAGAGCTCGAACATCTCCTTCATCAACCTGAAGAAAATGAGGACGGTCATCTCCATTCTTATGTTTCTCTTGATTTTCTTTGTATCCATCCTTCCTTTGTTCAGTTTTGCCTTGGAGTCAGTTCTTTTGCTTCCAGGAAACTATTCGGCGGGCAATTTGACATTGCAGTTCTGGATTGGCAGTGCCGAGCAGAATTCAATAGCCAATAGTGAGCCGGGACTATTGTTGAATCCCGCACTTTGGAAGGCGCTGTTCAACAGTTTGAAGCTCTCTGCGATTTGTGCCATCACGGCGGGGTCGCTTGGATTTCTCTGTGGATATGCGATTGTAAGGGGTCGTGGTACTAAACTTGCCGTTGTTGTTGATAATTTGGCGTTCTTTCCTTACCTGATGCCTTCAATGGCCTTTGGTGCAATCTATCTTTCCATGTTCTCGACAAGGCATGGCGTCCTTCCTTCTTTATATGGTTCATTCTTCTTGCTAGCCTTGATTGGGACTGTGAAATATATGCCTTTTGCCTCACGAAGCGGAATCAATTCCATGTTGCAACTTTCAAATCAAATCGAGGAAGCCGGAGAGATACTGGGTGTCGGCTGGTGGAAGCGCATGATTCGGCTGATTGTCCCAATCCAGAAGACCAGCTTCATTTCCGGTTATCTTTTGCCATTTATAAGTTGTATGCGTGAATTGTCCTTGTTCGTGTTGCTGGTCACTCCTGCGAACAGAGTGCTGACCACTTTGCTTTTCTACTACAACGAAAAGGGATGGAGCCAATATTCAAATGGGATCAACTTGATGATTGTCTTGATTGTATTGCTCATCAACGGGGTAGTGAACAAGGCGACTGGTGCTTCGATAGACAAGGGAATTGGAGGTTGAGACAATGCCTGAGATAATTTTAAAAAATATAACAAAAAGATTTGGTGGTTCCTTCACTGCGGTGGACAACCTGAGCCTTACGATTGAGGATGGTGATTTCATCACTCTTCTTGGGCCTTCCGGTTGTGGCAAGACTACAACCCTGAGACAGATTGCAGGATTGGAAACCCCCACATGCGGGGAAATCTATATTGATGGGAAATTGATGTTCTCCTCAACGCAGCAGATTGATGTCTCTCCCTCCAAGAGAGGTGTGGGGTTCCTGTTCCAGAATTATGCTCTTTGGCCTCATATGACTGTGTATCAGAATATTGCCTTCGGCCTTGAGAACATGAAATGGGACAAGAATGCGGTTGCCAGGCGGGTGAAGGAATTGCTTGTGTTGTTAAAGATTGAGGAATTTCCTGACCGCTATCCTGCCGAGCTATCTGGTGGCCAGCAGCAAAGGGTCGCCATCGCACGGACCTTGGCTAACAATCCTCGTGTCCTGCTGATGGATGAGCCCTTGTCGAATTTGGATGCAAAACTCAGGATGGAGATGCGGACCGAATTGAAACGGCTTCATCATGAGACGGGTGCGACATTCATCTATGTGACGCATGATCAACTGGAGGCCATGACTTTGGCGACCAAGATTTGTCTTCTGGATAAAGGACTTCTTCAGCAATACGCTCCACCCTTGGAGGTGTATTCAAAACCAGCCAATACCTTTGTTGCTGATTTCGTAGGAAATCCCACTATCAATTTGATTCCCTTTGCAGTGGAAGGTGTCGATGTCTCGGGATTGAAGCTGGAGAACGTGGATTTTTCCTTCTCCTTTGTCCCAAGCAGGCCTTTATGTGATTTCACCAGCAAGAAGGTCGTGGTAGGAATCAGGCCTGAGGATATCGTAGCCAACGACGTTGAGGGTTTGCCTGTAACTGTTGGCTCTTCGCTTCCCAGTGGTATGGAGACTATCCTCAAGCTGGATGTCTCTCCGTCCCTTTCCTTGAATTCTGTGGTCTTTGGTTCTCTGGACTATAAGATTGGCAGCAAGCTCAAAGCCAAATTCCCAGGTTCGAAGTTCATATTATTCGATGAGAAGGGGTGTTTTGTGACGACCGGGAGCATCAATGCGGAACAGAAATAGGAGTCAAAGGAGGAGGCAGGTGCATCATAAAGGGATTCCTGTCTTCCTCTCATTCCAGTTTTTCTCCAAGGATGTCAGTGGTTG
>Ga0172381_10001709_pt1 | contig 25140 bp, 21 predicted proteins | sample Leawel6488metaG_FD_119754 | JGI IMG/M metagenome (GOLD analysis project Ga0172381, IMG submission 119754) | Leachate microbial communities from a municipal landfill in Southern Ontario, Canada - Leachate well 64-88 metaG | ecosystem: Engineered > Solid waste > Landfill > Unclassified | place... | reverse complement strand
GGAGCTTCACCCTGTTTGGCAGCCGTCCCCGAATTTTCCTACCTTTGTCTTTTAAAACGAGCAACCATGTCTGACAATATCGAACCTGTACGCTGCCTGATCATCGGATCGGGCCCTGCAGGCTATACCGCCGCCATTTATGCTGCCCGCGCCGACCTGAAACCGGTCGTTTACCAGGGAATGCAACCCGGCGGCCAGCTTACTATCACCACCGACATTGAGAACTTCCCGGGGTACCCCAACGGCATCTCAGGCCGGGCTATGATGGATGAATTTAAACAACAGGCTGAGCGGTTCGGCGCCCGCGTACGTTTTGGGGTCATTACCAGCGTCGATCTTTCAAAACGGCCGTTTGTTGTTGAAGCCGACGACGGAAAAACCATCCATGCCGAAACGATTATTGTTGCTACCGGCGCATCGGCCAAATGGCTATGTTTGGAATCAGAAAAGAAATATATGGGGATGGGCGTTTCAGGATGCGCTACCTGCGACGGCTTCTTTTACCGCGGCCAGGATGTGGCCATCGTTGGGGGAGGCGATACCGCCGCCGAAGAAGCAACCTACCTAGCTAAACTGTGCCGGAAAGTCTATATGGTCCATCGCCGGAATGAACTGAGGGCATCCAGGGCCATGCAGCATAAGGTACTCAACACGCCAAACATCGAGATGCAATGGGATAGCGTCCCCGAAGAGGTCCTGGGAGACGATGATGGCGTTAACGGGCTCCGGATATTGAATGTAAAAACCGGTGAAACCAAAGATCTTCAGGTCACCGGCTTTTTCGTGGCTATCGGCCATCATCCCAATACCGCGATCTTTGCCGGCCAACTCGACCTGGACGAAATGAACTATATCAAAACCAAACCGGGAACCACCCAGACAAACATCCCCGGGGTCTTTGCAGCAGGCGACGTACAGGACCACCACTACCGCCAGGCCATCACCGCGGCAGGATCTGGATGCATGGCAGCAATAGAAACGGAGAGGTTTTTAACAAATAACAAATGACGATTTACGGTTTTCATAGCAGACGCTGGTTTAAATCTACATTTTCAATTCATCCCTCATGATAACCTTTTTTAAAGTACCTTCCTTTGTATTCGCGGTTGAAAGCCATGAAAAGCTGCCTGAAGTTGTTGTTCAGAAGCTTTCCTGGTTGTTCGGCGGCGCTGAATGTCTAAGCGGCAAAGCATTATCGGGTCGTTTTCTGGGCCCGCGTCGCGAAATGATCACCCCCTGGGGCACCAACGCCGTGGAGATCACGCAGAACATGGGAACCGACGGGATCACCCGAATTGAAGAATTCAAAGATATTCCACCCGTAGGATCAGATCGTAATCAGATCCAATCATCAGATACCAACCCAGACATATCATCAGATCGCAATTCAATCCCGGACCACGATCCGATGCTTCAGCATATCTATAAAGGTCTGGACCAGGAGATCTTTACTATTCACCTGGAGCCGGAACCTGTCCATGCCATCGAAGATATCCGGTCTTACGCGGATGCACAGGGATTGGCTCTCAGCGATGAAGAGATCGGTTACCTGGCCGAACTCAGTCAGAAACTTGACCGCCCCCTTACCGACAGCGAGGTATTTGGTTTTTCGCAGGTCAATTCAGAGCATTGCCGGCATAAGATCTTCAACGGTACTTTCATCATCAATGGGAAAGAGATGCCGGAATCACTTTTTTCCCTGATCAAAAAAACAGCGAAAGAACATCCCAATTTCATTGTCTCAGCCTATAAAGATAATGTTGCCTTTATCCTCGGTCCTGATATCGAGCAATTTGCCCCGCGAAAACAAAATGTAGCCGATTTTTTTACGATTAAAAATATCGATTCGGTCATCAGCCTGAAGGCGGAGACCCACAATTTCCCTACTACGGTGGAGCCTTTCAATGGGGCTGCGACCGGGAGTGGGGGAGAGATCCGCGACCGGATGGCAGGTGGAAAGGGCAGTATCCCGGTGGCAGGGACAGCGGTTTATATGACCTCCTATCCCCGGTTGGAAGGTGGCCGTTCCTGGGAGAAAATGACGGAAGCCCGTCCCTGGCTTTATAAGGCCCCCGCGGAGATCCTGATCAAGGCTTCGAACGGCGCCAGCGACTTTGGCAATAAATTCGGTCAACCCCTGATCTGCGGTTCTCTATTGACATTCGAACATGATGAGAACGGGAAATTCCATGGCTATGACAAAGTCATCATGTTAGCCGGAGGAATTGGCTATGCCCGTAAGGAGGATAGCCTGAAAGAGATTCCTGAGGAAGGGGAGTGCATCATCGTCCTGGGTGGCGATAACTACCGGATCGGAATGGGAGGAGGGGCTGTTTCGTCGGTGGCAACCGGTGAATATGGCAATACCATTGAACTGAATGCCGTGCAACGGTCGAACCCCGAAATGCAGAAACGGGTCTTCAATGCCATCCGGGCTATGGCCGAGATGGATAAAAATCCCATCATTTCCATCCATGACCATGGCGCCGGGGGACATCTCAATGCCTTGTCCGAACTGGTTGAAGGGACCGGCGGGGAGATCTATATCGATGCCCTGCCCATCGGCGATCCCACCCTTTCGGCGAAAGAGATCGTCAGCAACGAATCGCAGGAGAGGATGGGATTGCTCATCCGCGAAGAAGATCTGAAAGTGTTGAAAGAGATAGCCGGACGCGAACGGGCGCCGTTGTATGAAGCCGGTATAACCACCGGGGACCATCAGTTGGTATTCAGTGACCGGAGGAATGGAAGTTGCCCGATCAACCTCAGGCTGGAGGATTTCTTCGGAAAGCCACCCAGGACCATCATCCGCGATAAAACATATATATCGCTCTTTTCACAGCCCGCCTATAATCCGGTATATCTGATGGAGTACCTGGAAGAGGTATTGCAAATGGAATCGGTAGCCTGTAAGGATTGGCTGACCAACAAGGTGGACAGGGCTGTATCCGGAAAGGTTGCCAAACAACAAAGTTGTGGGCCTGTCCAACTCCCGCTTAACAACCTGGGTGTTGTAGCCCTGGATTACCGGGGAGTAAAAGGTATTGCCACTTCGCTGGGCCATGCGCCGGTAGCGGCCATGATCGACCCGGCTGCCGGATCCCGGTTATCCATCGCGGAAGCCCTGACCAACATCATCTGGGCGCCACTTACCCACGGGCTGAAAGGTGTTTCATTATCAGCCAACTGGATGTGGCCCAGTAAAAATCCAGGGGAAGATGCCCGCCTCTATGCAGCTGTGAAGGCTGTGAGCGACTTTGCCATTGAATTGGGGATCAACATTCCAACGGGAAAAGACTCCTTATCGATGACGCAGAAATACCCGGGCGGAAAGGTGGTCTATGCCCCTGGTACCGTGATCATCTCTGCCGTTGCCGAAGTATCGGATGTGAAAAAGGTGGTCAGCCCGGTTTTGCTTGACGATCCTGATTCCAGGCTCTTCTATATCGATTTTTCGCGGGGAACGATGAAATTAGGAGGAAGCAGTTTTGCCCAGGTTGTCAATGCCATCGGAAATGAAACCCCGACAGTGAAAGATTCAGACTATTTCGTCCGCGCTTTTGAAGTGGTACAACGGATGATTTCGGAGGGATTGATCCTGTCAGGCCACGATATTTCGGCGGGAGGGTTGATCACGACTTTACTTGAAATGACTTTTCCCCTTACCGGTCCAGGTATTACAGCCGATCTGACTTTATTGAAGGAAAGTGATGGCATTAAATTGCTTTTCAGCGAAAACCCCGGCATCATAATCCAGGTCAGGGACGTTGAAAAGGTAAAAAAATACATGCAGTTAGCCAGGGTGGATTGTATCCCTATTGGTTCGGTAAGCAACGAACGGACGGTGGCCATTAAAAACGGGGCGGATAATTATTCGTTCGACATTGATGAGCTGCGCGATGTCTGGTTTAAAACCTCGTATCTGCTTGATTGTAAACAGTCCGGTGAAAAAATGGCGCTGGAACGGTTCAGGAACTATAAACTGCAACCCCTGCAATTCAGGTTTGATGAGGGGTTTACCGGAAAGTTTACCGGGTATAATATCGACCCGGAGCGGAGATCCCCTTCCGGGATCAAGGCCGCCATCATCCGCGAAAAAGGAGTGAACCGCGACCGCGATATGGCGTGGGTATTATATTTGGCAGGGTTTGACGTCAAGGATATCCACATGACCGATCTTATTTCCGGTCGCGAAAACCTCGAAGATGTGAATTTCATTGCCTTTGTTGGGGGATTTTCCAATTCCGATGTCCTGGGCTCAGCCAAAGGCTGGGCTGGCGCTTTCCTGTACAATGAAAAGGCAAAGCTGGCCCTGAACAATTTCTTTAAACGCGAAGATACGCTGAGCCTGGGCGTCTGCAATGGCTGTCAACTCCTTGTTGAGCTGGGGCTGATTTACCCCGGACTGACAAAGCGCCCGAAAATGTCATGGAACAGTTCGAATAAATTCGAGTGTGCATTTTTGGGGGTGGATATTCTTCCGAACCATTCGGTGATGTTGCAATCGTTAGCCGGATCGAAACTGGGTATCTGGGTGGCACATGGCGAAGGGAAATTCAATTTTCCGGAACCGGAAGAAAGTTATCATATCCCGGCCAAGTTCAGCTATCATGAATATCCTGGCAATCCGAACGGCTCCCAGTTCGATGCAGCCTGTATCGCTTCGCGCGACGGGCGGCACCTGGCCATCATGCCTCATTTGGAGGATTCCATCCTCCCCTGGCAATGGCCTTTTTATCCCCCCGACCGTACCAGGGATGAAATAACACCCTGGATCGAAGCGTTTGTAAATGCCAGAAAGTGGATCCAAAATAAATATTGATTCAAGAAAAGATATCTATAACAATGAAGAAAACTATTTTAGTTACTGGCGCAACGAGTGGGTTTGGTAAGGCGATTACTTTAAAATTTGCGCAGAATGGAGACAACCTGATTATTACCGGCCGACGGAAAGAACTTTTAGATGATGTTGCCAAAGAATTGGTGCTGACTTATAATGTAGAAGTATTACCCTTGTGTTTTGATGTCAGGAAACAGGAGGAGGTACAGGAAGCCATCGGTGGCCTCCCTGCCAAATGGAAAAAGATCGATATCCTGATAAATAATGCAGGACTTGCCGTGGGACTGGGCCCGATCCAGGAAGGCCTCATCGATGACTGGGAAAGGATGATCGACACCAATGTCAAGGGATTGCTTTATATGACGCGGTTGGTGGCCCCCCTGATGGTGGCCCGGAACAAAGGGCACATTATAAATATTGGTTCTATCGCGGGCAGGGAAGTGTATCCAAACGGAAATGTATATTGCGGTACGAAATTCGCGGTCGATGCCATTACAAAGGGAACCCGAGTCGATCTCCTGACCCATAACATAAAAGTTACACAAATAGCTCCCGGCGCTGCCGAAACTGAGTTCTCGCTGGTGCGTTTCAAGGGCGATAAAGAGCGGGCCGATAATGTTTATAAGGGATTCACCCCCCTTACAGGCGCTGATGTTGCCGAAGTAGTTTACTATGTCACTACCCTTCCGGACCACTTCAATATCAATGATATAGTGATCATGCCCACCGCGCAGGCCGATACAATGCATTTCTACAAACGGTAGGAAATTATTTTTTTTCTTATCATTGCATTGCAAATCAGGGAATAATCCCGGCTTAATTTATTTCTTATATGGAAATTACCCGCATCTTTGACCTCTTGCCTTATCATGAATTGCACTTCAAACCCAAGGATGATGTGATCGCATCAAAAGAAAATGGCGCCTGGGTAAAATACAGCATCAAACAATACCGGGAAAGGGTGGATGCTATCAGTTATGGTTTTTTGGCTTCCGGCGTTCAGCCAGGCGATAAAATTGCACAGATAAGCACCAACAGGGTTGAATGGAATATCTTGGATATGGCGATCCTGCAGGTTGGGGCCGTTCATGTGCCGATTTATCCTACTATCAGCGAGTCTGATTACAAGTTTATCCTGAATCATGCCGAGGTTACTTATTTATTTGTTTCGGGGGCAGATTTGTTGCGGAAGATACAGCATATCCTTCCGGAAATATCGACCATGAAAGATGTCTTTACCTATAAGGAGGACCAGGGATTTCGGAACCTGAAAGAGTTGATAGGGCTGGGACGGAAAAATCCCGATACGGAATTATTGGAACAAAGGAAAGCGGCCATTACCGGCGAGGATGTTGCCACCCTCATTTATACTTCCGGGACTACGGGCAATCCCAAGGGAGTTATGCTGACGCACCATAACATTATTTCGAATTTCATTGGAGTTTCCTATATCCCTCCTTTTGGAGAGACTGCCAAAGCGCTGAGTTATCTTCCGCTTTGTCATGTTTATGAACGGATGATGAATTACCTGTATCAATATCTTGGATTTTCCATCTATTATGCTGAAAATATCGGCACCATTACGGATAACCTGAAGGAGCTCAGGCCGGAAATTCTCACGACCGTTCCCAGGCTTCTGGAAAAGATCTATGAGAAGATATATGCCACCGGGCACAAACTTACCGGGACCAAACGTTGGATTTTTTTCTGGGCGCTTCACCTGGCCTTGCGCTACGAACTGAAAGGCGCCAATGGTTGGTGGTATGAAGTGAAACGTAAATTTTATGACAGGCTGGTTTATGTGAAGTGGAGGGAAGCGTTGGGAGGAAAACATTTGCTGATAGTATCGGGTGGCGCTGCGTTACAGCCCAGGCTTGCCAGGCTGTTCACCTGTGCCGGTATTGATATTATTGAAGGATACGGACTTACCGAGACTTCCCCGGTTATTGCCGTTAGCGATTTCACGGAGCATGGCATCAAATTTGGCACGGTTGGACCGGTTTTACGCGGCGTCAAGGTTAAAATTGCGGATGACAGCGAGATCCTGGTCCGCGGGCCCAACGTGATGAAGGGATATTACAAAAGTCCGGAAATGACTAAAAATGCTATAGATCCTGAGGGATGGTTCCATACCGGGGACCTGGGACGGATTGAGCCCGAAGGACAACTGTGGATCACCGGACGTAAAAAGGAACTGTTCAAAACCTCTTTCGGAAAATATGTCAGTCCACAGGTCATCGAAGAATCTTTTAAAGAATCGCTTTTCATCGATCAGATGATCGTTGTTGGCGAAAACCAGAAATTTGCCGGGGCCCTGATCGTACCTGATTATACTTTTCTTAAATCATGGTGTGCCGCCAAGGAGATCCCCTATACAACCAATGCCGAAATGGTGAAACTTGCCAGGATCAGGAAACGTTTTCAGGCAGAGATCAACCATTTCAACAAATTATTTGGCGATACCGAGAAAATTAAAACCTGGGATCTCCTCGAAGATGAGTGGTCGTTTGAAACAGGAGAGATCACTCCGACATTAAAACAAAGACGGTCCTTTATTCTATCAAAGTACCAGGACCGCATTACGGGATTATTTAAATAGGATACAGCCTATGGAGCACGTCACCCGGTTGTTCGATCTGTTGGACCTATACCGCGATGAGTTCAATTCCCTTGACACATTGTTCAGTATTAAAAAAGGGAAGAAATGGATTTCATATACGGCATCTGACTACCTGGAATACAGCCGCTTGATCAGTCTTGGTTTTTTATCCATGGGGGTGAAGGAAGGAACGAAAATTGCCACCGTGATGCTCAATTGTCCCGAATGGAATTTCTTCGACATGGGTATCATGCAGACCGGCGCCATTCAGGTACCCATTTATCCTAATGTAAGTGAAAGCGCCTACCATTATATTCTGAATGATGCCAGGGCAGAATATCTTATTGTATCAAATGCCGCCATCTATTCAAGGATTTGCAATGTCATCCGGAATATTTCCACCATCAAAGGGATTTTTTCCATTGAACGGGTGGCAGGGGTAAGGAATTGGTCAGAGATCCTTGAAGCGGGAAGAAAGTTTGAAAACCCGGATAAGCTCGAAACGATCAAGGCTTCCATCCGGCCCGAAGAGATGGTCTCCATCATCTATACATCGGGTACCACGGGAAGGCCTAAAGGAGTGATGTTATCACATCATAATTTTGTATCGAACTTCCTGGACATTCGCGCCATCATGCCCCTTGAAAAAGGCGACCCGGCAATCAGTTTTCTCCCGCTTTGTCATGTCTATGAACGCATTGCAGGGTACGTTTTTCAGTCTTTCGGGGTATCGGTTCATTATATTCAGGATTTGGATGATCTTCCTGTTTGTATCAGGGAAATTAAACCTTATGCATTTGCTGCCGTTCCCCGCGTACTGGAAAAAGTTTATGAAAGAATGCTTGCCCGCGGCCGTAAACTGAAATGGCCACTGAAAACGCTCTTCTTCTGGGCTATACGGCAGGGTCATAAATATGAGCTGGATCAGTCAAGGGGATGGTTTTACCGGGTTAAATTGTGGATTGCCAATACCCTGGTATTTTACAGGTGGAGGAACGTCTTAGGCGGCAGGATAAAATTTATCGTTTCCGGAAGCGCTATGCTGCACCCGCGTCTGACAAGAATTTTCTGGGCATCCGGCATACCGGTCCTGGATGCTTATGGTTTGACTGAAACCTCACCGGGTATAGCCATGTCGCATTTCGGGCAAGGTGGTGTCAAATTCGGGACCGTCGGACCGCCTTTAGCCCATGTGCAGGTAAAGATCGCCGAAGATGGAGAGATCCTGGTCAAGGGCCCCGGCGTGATGCTGGGCTATCTCAATCGTCCCGAAAAGACTGCTGAAGTCATGGATGAAGAGGGATGGTTCCATACCGGCGATATCGGGGTGATGGAAGACGGGAAATACCTCCGGATCACGGATCGGAAAAAGGAGATCTTTAAAACTTCAACCGGGAAATATATCGCTCCACAGGTCATTGAACAAAAATTCAAAGAATCACCGTTCATTGAGCATATCATGGTCATCGGCGAAAATAAACCATACACGGCAGCCTTGATCATCCCCAACTTTGAATACCTGAAAAACTGGTGTGCGATCAAACATGTCGGTTTCGGCTGCCGTGAAAAGGCCGTCCTGAACCCGCAGATCATAAAAAGGATCAAACGCGAAGTGGACTGGTTTAACCAGGATCTCGGACAAACGGAAAAGATCAAGAAATTTCATCTTCTGGCGTGCGAATGGAACATGGACACCGGCGAATATTCCCCGACCTTAAAACTCCGGCGTAAATTCATTCTGGAGCGGTATAAAAAGATCATCGAAGAGACCTATCGTTCCACCGGAAATACTAATCGCCGGAAATCCGCTAATGGAGGATTTTGAAAATAAGCTCTTTCATCAGCTCCCCGTCCCCTGCATAGGTCGCGTTGCTGTCAACGCCCTTTGATTTCAGGTCGTATTCACGGAGGATTGAAATGATCCGCATGACACGCGGGACCGGGAAGCTTCGTGCCGCCTGCTGGTAATCGCTGACAAAGAAAGGGTTGACGGATAGCGCGGCCGCGGCTGAATTACGCGATTTATCAGAAAGATAGTGATAGGTCAGGATCTTTGAAAAGAAGGAAAATAAAATGGGGATCACTTTAACCAGGGGATTTTCACGGGGATTGGCCGCAAAATGGAGGATGATCCGGTTTGATTTGACAACGTCTTTCTGAGCCAGGGCTTTCTGAAGCTCAAATACATTATAATCCTTGCTGATGCCGATGTTCTTTTCAATATCTTCTTCCGTGATGGTAGAACCGGGATCAAGGTTGATCAACAGTTTCCGGATCTCGTTGACGATCTTTCCCAGGTCGGCACCCAGGAATTCAGTTAGCAATGCGGCTGCTTTCGGGTTGATGGAATAATTCAGGCCCTGAAGATAGTGGCTGATCCAGTCAGGTATTTTATTGTCATAAAACCGGTTTGACTCAAAAATAACGCCCTGCTTTTCAATCGATTTATAAAATGTTTTTCGTTTATCGAGTTTCGCGTATTTATAACACAGCACGAGAATGGTTGATTTCAGTGGATTTTCTGCATATAACTGAAGCTCTTCAATCCGATCGAGTTCCTGTACTTCCTTGACGATCAGTACCTGGTAATTGGCCATCATGGGAAAGCGTCGAGCGTAACTGATGATGGTCTGAACGTTTGAATCTTTACCATAGACGATGGTTTGGTTGAACTCTTTTTCGAGCTCGTTCAGCACGTTTTGCTCAATGTAGTCCGAAATGAGGTCGATGAAATAGGATTCTTCCCCCTGCAAAAAATAGATGGGATGATAGATCTTGTTTTTCAGATCATTCATCAGTTGATCAAAACTGATTTCACTTTTTCCGGCCATATAATGCTGTCAGATAGTAAGCGATTCTCCTTAATCAAATCTCAGGTGCTTGACGGAAAGCTTTTTCTCCATGAGGTCGTTCATGGTTTCGATCCCGATTTTAAGGTGATCCTCGGTAAATTTCTCTGTTACTTTTCTATCGCTGACCTGGGTTTTAATGCCGCTGCCGACCATAGGCTGATCGGATACAAGAAGCAAGGCCCCGGTTGGGATCTGGTTGGCAAACCCCACTATGAAAAGGGTAGCGCTTTCCATATCAATGGCAATCGCACGGGTGATGCGGAGAGATTCTTTAAATTTCTCATCATATTCCCATACCCGGCGGTTGGTGGTATAAACGGTTCCGGTCCAGTAATTTTTCCGGTGGTTCGTGATGATGGTCGACATGATTTTTTGCAGGTTAAATGCCGGAAGGGCAGGGACCCTCTCCGGGAAATAATCATCCGATGTCCCATCACCCCTGATGGAAGCAATGGGCATGATCAGATCACCTACCTTGCATTTTTTCTTCAGTCCACCACATTTACCTAAAAACAAGGCCGCTTTGGGCTTCACTGCTCCCAGCAGATCCATGATGGTAGCGGCATTGGGGCTTCCCATTCCGAAATTGATGATGGTGATCCTGCCGAAGGTTGCACTGGGCATGGCCCGGTCTTTCCCGTTAACGGGAACATTATTCCATTTGGCAAAGATCTCGACATAACGGTTGAAATTTGTCAGCAGGACAAAATCCCCGAACGTCTCAAGCGTTGTACCGGTATAACGCGGCAACCAGTCATCAACGATCTCTTTCTTCGTCTTCATAACTCTTTTTTTTGGCTGATGCCTGAATTAAAAGTACACAAACTTACATAATTATCCGATCCGAATTTCCGGTTTTTATCGTAAGTTTGTATCTGTGCCATGATGCATCCTCTTAATTTACCAACTATTACCCCCCGTGTACGGTCGTTGGAGACTGGGACAAAGGAGATTTTTGATCCTTTCCGGAAAAAGTTTGTCCGCCTGACCCCTGAGGAATGGGTCCGCCAGCACTTCCTCGGTTTCATGGTTGACCAATTGGGTTATCCGGCCTCCCTGATCGTGGTGGAAGCCTCTTTGATCTTTAACCGCATGACCAAAAGATTCGACATCCTGGCTTATACAACCACTGGAAAACCCTGTCTCGTGGTTGAATGCAAAGCCCCATCCATTGCGATCACCCAGCACGTTTTCGACCAGGTGGCCATGTACAATATGACGCTCACGGTCAACTATCTGGTGGTAACCAATGGATTAACCCATTTTGCCTGTTCCATCGACCACCAAAAAAGAACCTACGGGTTCCTGAAGGAAATACCGGCTTATAAAGAGGTGGAAAGGGGATCAGGGTAAAATGAAAGATTTGACATTTCGGAGTCGGCTCGATACGATCGATTTGATACTTGTTATTTAGCAGTAAACATGTTTGTTAGCAAAAATCCGGAAGGTTTGGACAGCACATCGGCACATCAGGTCATCAGCCCATTGTCAATAGCCAATAGCCAATAGCCAATAGTCAATAGCCAATAGTCAATAGCCAATAGTCAATAGTCAATAGTCATGGAGCTCACTGGTACTATTCCCCCGGCCTTGATCAGTTTTCTGCTGGTCACGTTGTTTTCCTTGCTGATCGGATTATCGCAGCGGCAGATCCACACTCTGGCCCACGAGTCAAACCGTACATTCGGGACTGACCGGACCTTTACCTTTATTGGTATCCTCGGCTTTATCCTGTTCCTTCTCGATGGGCAAAAAGCATTGCTTTTCATGGGAGGAGGCGTGGTCTTGTCGCTCATCATGGCGATATCGTATTATCATCATATCCGGGAATTCAAGGATTACGGGGCTACCACGATTTTCGTCGCGTTGATTACCTACTGTCTGGGCCCGCTAATCCTTACCCAACCGCTTTGGATGGTATTGCTTATTGTTGTTACAGTGCTTATATTCACTGAATTAAAAGAAACATTTATCTCTTTTTCACAGAAATTCGACCGGTATGAATTTATCACTTTAGCCAAATTCCTGATCATCGCCGGGGTGATATTGCCCATCTTGCCCGATGAACCTATCATGAAGGACCTGAGCCTAACGCCTTATAAGATCTGGCTGGCGATCGTAGTTATCTCATCGATCTCCTATTTCAGTTACCTGTTGAAAAAATTTATTTTTCCCAATGGCAGTATCATTCTTTCTGGCATCCTGGGCGGCCTCTATTCCAGTACCGCTACCACCATCATTTTGGCCCGGAAGAGTAAAAAGGAACCTCAGCATATCAATCAATACATGGCGGCCATTATTTTCGCAACGGCAATGATGTACCTTAGGATCCTGATATTGATCCTGGTTTTCAGCCCATCCTTATTCCTTCGTATCTGGCCTTCGTTCCTTGTATTGTTTTTATGTTCCACGCTGACGGGTGTATTTGTCTTGTTTTTCCGTAACCGTTTGATCACCAGTAAGGACGAGGGCTTGCAGACGGATACAAATCCATTGGAATTCAAGGTGGCCCTCATCTTTACGGCATTGTACATCGCCTTTACGTTCATTACCTATGCAGTATTAAGACGTTACGGGGCCCCGGGGCTGAATATCTTATCGCTCCTTGTCGGGCTGACGGATATTGATCCTTTCCTGATCAACCTTTTCCAAGGAAAATTAGGGATCCCGGCCGATGCTATTGTTCTCGCGACGCTTCAATCGATCATCAGCAACAATACCCTGAAAATGATTTATGGTTGCTTTTTCGCGGGGAAAAACGCGCGGATTTATCTTGTTTCGGGTTTTCTTCTTATCATTGCAGTTACCATAATAACAGCAATCATTGTATAAATTTTAAGGATGGCGGATATCTTTACCCTCGCTGTGAATGATCTTGATGAATCCTTTAATGTTCAGGATACCAGAAATTATGGGCTATCGATGGTGTTCAACGAAGCGGGGGCATCCTGTTCCTTTCTTGATTTCCGGCGGAATAAATATCTGGGGATCCAGCATATAAAAAAGAATGATCCTGATTCCGGAAAGAATGTTGCAGGGGCAAAACCTTCCTTTGAAGATTTTCTGAAAAGCGCCTTCAGCTCGCTTCCGTGGCTTAAAAATCAATACAAATCAATAAAGATTGCTTATGAAGGGACAAAATCGACCCTGATCCCTGCTCCTTTATTTGATGTTAAAGAGCGGGATAATTATCTTCGTTTCAGTTTCGCGGAGGGAGTTGAGGAAAAATCATTCTCGGACCATCTGATCCCCCTGGATATCCAGCATGTCTATGCAATCCCGGTAACTGTTTATAATACCATTAAAAACCATTATCCTATGGTAAGCATGGTCAGTTTTGCCAGCGTAGTGATTGAAAGCATCTGGATCAACTATAAAAACCGGATTAACACCAACCGTGTTTTCCTGCACATCCGCGAAAACTGGTTCGACCTCATGATTTTTGATGGTCACCGGATGAGTTATTTTAATTCTTTTGCTTATCAAAACAGGGAGGATATAATCTATTACCTGATCTTCGTAATGGAGCAACTGAACCACAACCCCGAAAACATGCCCGTTATTTTATTGGGCAACATTGAAAAAAACGCCCCACTGTCAGAACTGCTGTATAAATATGTCCGTCATATTGAATTTGCCCGCAGGAACGATGCTTTCAAGTACAGCCATACGCTGGATCATTTTCCATCCCATTTCTATTATCCCCTTTTGAATTTTCAGATATGCGGATTGTAAGTGGGAAGTACCGGGGGCGTCGATTACAACCACCGGCAAATCTACCGGTTCGTCCGACGACCGATTTTGCCAAGGAAGGTTTGTTCAATATTCTGACTAACCTGGTGGATTTCGAATCGATTAGTGTCCTGGATCTTTTTACGGGCGCGGGAAGCATCTCTTTCGAATTCCTGTCGAGGGGCGCCCGGCAGGTTACTTCTGTTGATTCCAACCACAGGTGCATCGATTTCCTAAAAAAGACAGCGCATGAATTCGGAATAACCAATTTGCAGGCAGTGAAGACGAACGCGTTCATCTTTCTAAAGCACATGCATGGTAAATATGATCTTATTTTCGCTGATCCCCCCTATGAGCTGGAAGGCATTTCCGGGATCCCTGGTCTTGTTCTGGGTTCAGGTCTGTTAGCGGAAGGAGGTTCATTCATCCTGGAACACTCCGCGAAATACGACTTCAAAGATCATCCATCCTTTTCCCAGCAACGCAATTATGGAAGTGTGAACTTCTCTTTCTTTATTGCCTAATATTCATCTTCGTGAAAAAAGAAATCGTCTTTGGTTGGATAATCAGGCCAGATATCTTCTATTCGCTCATAGGCTTCGCCTTCGTCTTCAATCTCTCTTAAATTTTCAATTACTTCTTGTGGCGCCCCGGATCGGATCGCCCAATCGACCAGCTCATCCTTGGTTGCAGGCCAGGGAGCATCTTCCAGTTTTGAGGCCAATTCGAGTGTCCAGTACATGTCTATGGTTTATAGGTATATAATCTTGCAAAAGTATAAAAATAAAAATCAAAAAAACAAATCTCAGCCCTACTGTTTTTTTTGAGGAAACCATGATGTTTCATCAGCGCCATGATCTTGTCCTGTTTTCCTTGCAAGAACGAATAAATAATCGGATAAACGGTTCATGAAACAAATTATTATGTCCGCCACAAAACTGCTCTTCTTCAACCGGACCAACGACCGTTCCGCCCGACGACAAACAGTGCGGGCAATATGGCAATAGGAAACAATGGGGTGCCCTCCGGGTAGAATAAAATGCTGTAAATGAGGGAGTTTATCATTCATGGTATCAATTTCCTCTTCTAACAAGACCACTGTTTCTTCCCCCAGGGGAGGTAAGTCTGTTGTTTTTTTTTCAGGATCGCTGGCGATCCATGCTTCTGCAATAAAAAGGTTTTCCTGGATGATCTGTAAAATTTCACGGTCATGATCATCAATATCCTGATCGCGGATGAGTCCAATGAAACTATTCAGCTCATCCAGGTTACCATAAGCTTCAACACGTTCATGACATTTGCTGACACGCGTCCCACCCGACAGGGAAGTTTCCCCCCTGTCACCGGTTCTGGTATATATCTTAGATTCTCGGGACATGCAGACAAATGACAAGTAACTATATAATTCTCAATTACTTTCCTTCCAGTCTTTTTTTCAATTTTTCATACTGAGCTGTAATCTCAGCCGGGAGCCGGTCGCCAAAGATTTTCTCATGTTCGGCGATCAGTTCACATTCGTGGAGCCACTCTTCCTTATCAACACGTAGGATGGCTTCCATTTTATCAGCTACACCGGGTAATCCGGTCACGTCGATGGAGGATTTTTCAGGAACGAATCCGATGGGGGTTTCAATAGCTGCAGCTGTTCCTTCAACGCGTTCGAAGATCCATTTCAGTACCCGGATGTTATCCCCATATCCCGGCCAGAGGAATTTTCCGTCGGAACCTTTACGGAACCAGTTGACATTAAAAATTTTGGGTAGTTTGGCCCGGTCAGGTGCGATCTCGCCGATATGGATCCAATGTCCGAAATAATCGCCCATGTGGTATCCGCAGAAAGGTAACATGGCAAAAGGATCGCGACGCACACCGGCTTTCAGGCCAATGGCAGCTGCCGTTACTTCCGAACCCACGATAGATCCAAGAAAAACGCCATGATTCCAGTCGAATGACTGATAGACCAGGGGTACAGTCCCAGGACGGCGTCCGCCGAAAAGGAATGCTGAAATGGGAACACCTTTCGGATTTTCCCAATCCTTATCGATCACAGGGCACTGGCTGGCAGGCGCTGTGAAACGGGCATTGGGATGAGCGGCTGGTTTCCCATTTGCTTTGTTGTAAACTTCATTGGTCCAGGTCAAAGATCCTTCCGGGATGTCTGTTCCGATCCCTTCCCACCAGATGTCACCATCGGGGGTAAGGGCCGTGTTAGTGAAGATGGAATTGGCCCGGCATGAGAGCATAGCATTGGGATTGGTTTCCATGGAAGTATAAGGAGCCACACCAAAGAAACCGGCTTCAGGGTTGATGGCATAAAGACGGCCATCTTCACCGAATTTCATCCACGCAATATCATCGCCGACAGTTTCCACCTTCCATCCGGGGAGGTTTGGGACCAGCATGGCCAGGTTGGTTTTTCCGCAGGCGCTTGGAAATGCCGCGGCAACGTAACGCTTCACTCCCTTTGGATTGGTAATGCCCATGATAAGCATGTGTTCAGCCATCCAGCCCTGACGGCGGGCCATATTGGTGGCGATACGGAGGGCAAAACACTTTTTTCCTAACAACGCGTTTCCACCGTATCCGCTTCCATAGGTCCAGATTTCATTGGTTTCGGGGAAATGTGAGATATATTTCTTTTCGATCGGGGCACAGGGCCATTTGCTGTCCTTCTGACCTGGCAACAGGGGAGAACCCAATGAATGCATACAGGGGACAAAATCGTCATCTCCAAGAATGTCAAGTACTTTCGAACCCATCCTGGTCATGATCCGCATATTTACAACCACATACGGGGAATCAGTTATCTGGATGCCGATATGAGCTATTTTTGAACCTAACGGTCCCATGCTGAACGGGATAACATATAGGGTACGGCCCTTCATACATCCCCTGTACATCTCAGTCAGGGTGGCTTTCATTTCTGCCGGATCCATCCAGTTGTTGGTCGGGCCTGCATCCTCTTTTTTGGACGAACAGATAAACGTCCGGTTTTCAACCCGCGCTACATCGCTGGGGTCGCTTTGAAAATAATAACTGTTTGGGCGTTTGGATTCATCCAATTTAACAGCCATGCCGGTCTTTACCATCTGGTCCAGGAGTTTCTGATTTTCCTCTGCTGAACCATCACACCAGTGGACTGAATCCGGCTGACACAAGGCAGCCCAATCATTGACCCAATTTTGAAGCTTTTTACTGATTTTCATATCGTTTAGTTGTTTATAGAAGTTTCGATAACAGGATTATTGAACCAACTCCAAAAAGTGGTTTTTGGAACTGATTGATTACTTAAGATCTAAAAGAGCGGTCTTGATCCGGCGGACTGCCTCCGTGAGTTTATCTGTGCTGGTTGCATAACTGAACCGGATACACCGTGGATCACCAAAGGCATCTCCCGGAACGAGCGCCACGAAAACCTTTTTCAGAAGGTACATACAGAGGTCGTTGCTGTTGCTGATGGTTGTTTTCCCATCGGATTTTCCAAAATACCAGGAAATATCCGGGAAAATATAGAAAGCGCCATCAGGATGGTTCACTTTCATTCCGGGGATTTCAGCCAGAAGTTTCAGCATCAGGTCACGGCGTTCGCGAAAAGCCTGTTGCATGATCTTCATATCAGGGGTGGCATCCGGAGAAGTAATAAATGCTTTCAGGGCCGCACGCTGCGCAATGGAAGAGGCTCCGGAAGTAAATTGTCCCTGGAGTTTATCACAGGCTTTGGCAATGGCAATGGGAGCTGCAATAAAGCCAATCCGCCAGCCGGTCATGGCAAAACCTTTTGAAACGCCATTGACCAGAACCACCTTATCTTTTATAAATCCGAACTGACAGATGCTTTCATGTTTTCCGATAAAGTTGATGTGTTCGTATATTTCATCGGCGATAATCGTGATCTCAGGATGCTTTGCCATCACGTTGGCGATTCCTTTCAATTCTTCACGGGTATAAACCGATCCGGTTGGATTGCAGGGAGAACTGTAAATCAAAACCCTGGTCCTGGGGGTGATGGCTGCCTCTAACTGCTGAGGGGTTATTTTAAAATTATTTTCGATGGTAGCCGGAATAAAAACCGATTTTCCTTCGGCCACCTTGATAATCTCTCTGTAGGAAACCCAATAGGGTGCGGGTACCAGTACTTCATCGCCGGGATTGACCAGGCTGAGCATCACGTTGGCAATGGATTGCTTAGCACCGGTTGAAACGACAATCTGGTTGCTTTCATAATCCAGGTTGTTGTCACGTTTTAGTTTGGTACAGATGGCTTTGCGCAGATCTTCATAACCTGCAACGGGTGGATAGAAAGTAAAGTTTTTATCTATCCCTTCTTTTGCCGCGATTTTGATGTAATCAGGGGTGTTGAAATCGGGTTCCCCCAGGCTAAGGTTAATCACGTCGTGGCCTTCTGCTTTTAATTCACGGCTTTTCCGTGACATGGCCAGCGTTTCACTTTCAGCTAAATACTGGATCCGGTTTGCGAGTGTTGTCATAATAGAATGATTATGAGATTTTTGTAAAAAATGACAAAGGTAAGAATTTTTTTTGTTAGGATTAAAGAATTAGAAATGAAATAATAAAGGAGAATGAAAAACTAATGTCAACGATCAATTGTCAATTGTCATTAATCATTTGTTCCTTGTATCTTTGTCTTTAAATATGACTTTGTATGTATCCTACCATTGATCATCCGATTATTTTCCACTTTCTGGGTGGGTTGTTGTGCTTCATTTGCTTTTTTGGCGGGGCATTTTTCCTTTTATGGTATTATCTGAAGCATGTTCAAAAACCCCCAGTCCAGTTTGCTGTAAGGGAGGATCAAAAGATCATCCTTCCATTGCGGTTACAGGCGTATGAGCGGTTTGTCCTTTTCCTGGAGCGGATCCATCCTTCAAACCTGGCGTTGCGGCTGAACAATCCCGAACTTACTTCAGCCCAGTTGCAGTCATTGCTGGTAAGGACTGTCCGTGAAGAATTTGAATACAATTTATCCCAACAGCTATATGTTTCAGTTCATACCTGGGAATTAATAAAAAATGCCAAAGAGGAGATGGTAGCGCTGATCAACCAGGCTTCCATGAAAGCCGGTGATGAAGCCATGGCCAGCGATCTTGTCAAGACTATTTTCGAGATTATGGTTGAAAAGGGAAAACTGCCTTCAGAGTTGGCGCTGGATGAGATTAAGACAGAATTACAACGAAATTGGCAGGAATAATCGAAATTACTATTTCCCGAAACGGTAAGCGAAGGTCAGGCTTGCAGTCGTATTGTTAAATCCGAAACCCAACTGGGTTGTTTTAACTTCATGCTTTGCATCTCCATTTTCGTAAGTGTTTTTTCCAAAACTGTACCAAATCGAAGGATATACTTCAGCCGAAATAACCAACGCATCTTTGAAGATATAGGAAGCGCCGATCACACATGAAAGCGAAGGCGTAACAGTCCAATAGGTAGCAATCGGTTGCGTTACATTGTAATCCTTATCTTTTTCCCTTCTGTATTCGTAACTACAACCAGCATCCAGACCGATGAGAAAATTAAAATTCTGAACAAGCTGTATTCTTTTTTCAAAACCCAGGCGGAAGCCAACTCCATAACCTGAATACTTGTGATTAATGGAGTCATTGTCATTTTTCAGATTGTTATTTTGAAGGTTGAGTGAAAGTAAACCAAGTCTGAACATGGTTGATTTTCGTCCGGTTTTATAAGTTAAACCAAAAGAATTTAAACTGGAAAAGGTAATCCCAACTTCGTGTTTGCGAGTCGGGGCCTGTTCCTGGGCTGATAAGAACGTGGGAACAATCAGCGCGATGATAATCAGAAGCGTCGTTTTTTTCATGGTCGAATGGTTTAATAAGGGTTTTAAGGTTTTTTTTCAAATGTAGTTAGTCGTATTTTATTATTCCTTTTTCATCCTGTACCAATATTGGTATTTTTCATTAAATCCCATCTTTTTATAAAGGTTTATTGCCGGAAAATTATCGGTAAGTACCTGAAGATATGCAGTATGGGCTCCCTGCTTTTTTCCCCAGGAAAGAATGGCTTCCACAATCCGGCGCCCCAATCCTTGTTCGCGGTGAGCGGGATCCACCACGATATCGAACAATCCTATATAAGGCCCTTCAACAACCCCCAGCCCGACACCGGTGATTTTTTCGTGGTATTTCACTGAAACAAGGGCCATAGGGCTGAAAATCTGATTCATGATGGCAAGATAGGTGTTTTTACGGCGAGGATCAAATTCATTCATCCGGATGAAATCGTCGATCCAACCATTGCGAAGCCGCGTTTCAATTGTCAGATCCGGAGATGGACGATTTGCAATGTCCGATATTTTCAGTGTCTGGAAAGAGATATAGGAATGGACAAAATATCCGGATGATCCAAGAAGAGGATCCATACCGGAAGGTTGTGTGAATGATGTGATCTTGAAGCATGGGGTTATATTCCGGGATTGATAAAGCGATTCACAAAACCGGACTTTTTCTGACGGATCAAGATGGGAGGGGTACAGCATACTAACGGAGTTGGACCGCTTGGTGACCCCGTTGGCAAAGCGCAAAAGCCAGCCGTCATATTGGATGGATTGAAGCGCCGGCCAAGCATTGTTACTGATCTCTTCAAAACGGCTGAAGACCACTCAAACAGGGATTAGAAATGAATAAAATGTAAAAGTAGCAATTAATTGGAGCCAATACCAAATAGACTTTATGAAACGAGGAAATTTCTGGCTTTCTCCAGCGCTGCCGGGATCCCGGCAGGATTTTTCCCGCCTGCAGTTGCAATGTGGGGTTGACCACCGCCGCCGCCCTGGATCTCTTTTGCCAGTTCCCTAATGATATTCCCGGCATGGAGCTTGCGGTCCTTCACCAGTTTTTCGCCCAGCATCACCGTCAGGGACACTTTCCCTTCATATTCCGAAGCTATCACCAGGAACAGATCGGGTATAGCCCGGTTCAACTCATGAGTAAGGTTCTTTATGGTATCGGGATCCATGTCAATGCAAGTGGCCAGGAAATTAATCCCGTTGATCGCCTCTGCCTTTCCTATGCATTCATCTTTGAGTTGCTGGAGTTTCAGTTTACCCAGTTCAGCAACCTGGTTTTTCAGCTCCAGGTTTTCATTCAGCAAATTCGTAATCCCTTTTTTCAGATCTTTTGGATTTTTGAGGAGGTCACCGATTTCCTCCAGTAAGGTTTCTTTCGCCTGCCAGAATTCCTCCGCCTTCAAGGCAGTAATGGCTTCTATTCTCCTGATCCCTGCGGCAATACCGCCCTCGGACAAGATCTTGAAAGAGCCGATCTGACCGGTGGCAGGCACATGTGTCCCTCCGCAAAGTTCAATGGAATAACCGGGATCGAAGGTAATGACCCGTACCCGGTCACCGTATTTCTCGCCAAACAATGCCATGGCCCCCATTTCTCGGGCTTTTTGAATGGGCAATGCCCGCTCTTCACGGAGGATGATATTCTCCCGTATTTTAGCATTCACCATGGCTTCCACCTTCGAAATTTCCTCTTTTGACAGCTTTGCAAAATGGGTGAAGTCGAAACGGAGATGCTGATCGTCAACCAGGGATCCTTTTTGTTCCACATGCTTTCCAAGAATATGCCTGAGCGCCGCGTGCAACAGGTGAGTGGCTGAATGGTTGTTGGCCGTTGCAGTGCGTTTTGTTTCATCGACACGGGCGGTGACCGGCATTCCCGGATCAGTGAAAATGGAAGGAGTAACATGGACCGATAATTCATTCTCCTTCAGGGTATCCAGTACCTCGATCTTTTCACCCCCTGTTGACAGCCATCCTTTGTCGCCCACCTGTCCGCCCGATTCGGCATAAAAAGGAGTTTGATCCAGGACAACCTGGAACAGATCGCGACCCTTGGTTCTCACCTTGCGGTATTTAACGATCCGGGAGGAGGTTTCAAGCATATCATAACCAACGAAAACAGGCATCCCGGCATCCGGGACCAGCATCGTCCAATCGTCAGCGGCAACAGTGGCATCCTGGCGCGATCGTGCTTTTTGTTCCGATAATCCTTTGGAAAACCCCTTCATATCAACCGTCCAGCCGATCTCCCGCGCCATCAACTGCGTTAGATCGATGGGAAAACCAAACGTATCGAAGAGTTCAAAAGCGAAAGAACCATCTATCAAATGACTATTGACAATTGGAGGTTGAGGATCTGTTTCGCTGGACTCATCATCTGCCTCAATCCGTTGTTCTGTTGTGCGGGCGCCTGATTGCTCAATATAATGGTTGAACCGCTGGATCCCTGCTGAAAGGGTTCTCAGAAATGCGGATTCTTCTTCACGTATGACATTGGTGATCAGTTTTTTCTGAGCTATCAATTCCGGAAAAAAGGGACCCATCTGGACGATCAACACCGGTAAAAGTTCAAATAAGAACGGTTCTTTGATATCCAGGAAGGCATAGCCATACCGGACAGCGCGCCTGAGGATCCGGCGGATCACATACCCGGCTTTCACATTCGATGGCAACTGACCGTCGGCAATGGCAAACGAAATAGCGCGGATATGATCCGCGATTACGCGCATGGCAATGTCAGCTTTGGGATCATGCCCGTATTCCATCCCGGCGCGTTTCGCAATAGCCTGTATGATAGGCTGAAACACATCCGTATCGTAATTTGATTTTGTGCCCTGTAATACCATACAGAGCCGTTCGAAACCCATACCAGTGTCCACATGTTTTGCAGGTAATGGAACCAGTTTCCCGTTTGACTGACGGTTGAATTCAATAAACACCAGGTTCCATATTTCAATGACCAGCGGATTGCCGGTATTGACCAGGGATGCACCGGGGATCTTCTGGCATTCTTCTTTATCGCGGATATCTACATGAATTTCAGAACAGGGGCCACATGGACCAGTATCGCCCATTTCCCAGAAATTGTCTTTTTTCGATCCTAACAGGATCCGGTCTTCAGGAACAATTGCTTTCCAATATCCGTAAGCTTCCTCATCCCGGCCCAGCCCCTCTTTTTTATCGCCTTCGAAAACTGTAACATAAAGCCTGTTCTTATCAATTTTCAGCACTCCGGTGAGGAGCTCCCATCCCCAGGCAATGGCCTCTTTTTTAAAATAATCGCCGAATGACCAATTGCCCAACATTTCGAACATGGTATGATGGTAGGTGTCGTGACCAACTTCCTCCAGATCATTATGTTTGCCTGAAACGCGCAAGCATTTCTGCGAATCGGCAACCCGTTTGTAAACGGCATCCCGGTTACCCAGGAAAATATCTTTGAACTGGTTCATGCCTGCATTGGTGAACATCAGGGTCGGATCATTTTTAATAACCATCGGAGCTGAAGGAACAATCTCATGCTGTTTTGACCGGAAAAAATCGAGAAACGTCTGCCGGATGTGAGTGGAATCCATGTAATTACAAGATTAACAATTTGTTAACAATCTTTAACATTTTTTTATAAACCCAAAACGGATGCAAAGTTAATTATTTACTTAATTTTGTAGCCGTTAGCCTGCCTCTTTTAGAGTAATTCTTTATTTACCTGTCGATGAGCAAGGTAAAGTATAAGTTCAATAAAAAAGCTTTGACGTTCGACCGGGTTCACACGACCTTCCGGAAGCGATTACTATACTTTTTCTCCCATCTATCCACCGGAGTGGTCTTCGCTGCAGTCGTTCTGTTACTGGCTTATAATTTCCTGGATTCCCCTAAAGTAAAAGAACAAAAGCGGGAAATTGAACAATTGAAATTGCAATTCCAGATCCTGAATGATCAGCTTGACAAGGCAACAAAAATAATGGCGGACTTGCAAGACCGGGATGACAATATATACCGGGTGATCTTTGAATCTGAACCAATCCCGAATTCGATCCGGGAAGCTGGGATTGGAGGGATTGACCGGTATGAGGCCATGAAAGGGTATACCAATTCGGAGATCGTGATCGAGACCGCGAAGAAAATGGACCGGATACTGGGGAAACTCTATGTCCAGTCAAAATCTTATGATGAAGTATTTGCCCTGGCCAAGAACAAGGAAAAGATGTTAGCCTGTATTCCTGCCATACAACCCATGAACAACAAGGATTTAAGAAGGATCGGTTCCTATTTTGGCACACGCATGGATCCGTTTTATAAAGTAAGGAAATTTCATGAAGGAATGGATTTTTCTGCCCCGATAGGTACCGAGATCTATGCAACCGGAAACGGCACCATCGTGGAGGCGGGCCGTGATACCCAGGGTGGATATGGGAACCAGATTATCATTGACCATGGTTATAGTTACCGGACGGTATATGCCCATCTCTCAAGAGTTTTTGTCAGACCCGGGCAAAAGATCTTACGGGGGCAGATCATTGGTTATGTCGGGAATACAGGGAAATCGACTTCCCCACACCTTCATTATGAAGTAAGGAAAAACGGAATACCGCTGAATCCTATCTATTTCTTTTTTAATGACCTGACATCCAGCGAATTCCAAACGATGCTGGAGCTTTCTTCACGTCCTTCACAAACCATGGACTAACAGTTTTTTTAATGTTGAAAAAAAACAGGAAAATAGAAAAAATATACTATTCCATTGGTGAAGTGGCTGAAATGTTCGAAGTCAACGCGTCACTTATCCGGTTTTGGGAAAATGAGTTTGATATTTTAAAACCGCAGAAAAATAAAAAAGGAAACCGGCTTTTCACCAAACAGGATCTGGACAACCTGCGGATTATCTATCATCTGGTTAAGGAAAGGGGCTATACATTACAGGGCGCCAAGGATAAATTGCGGCAAAACAAGGACGAGGTATTAAAGCAGGTGGAGATCATTGATTCCCTGAATCAGATGAAGGGTTTCCTGCTTGAATTAAAAGAACAGATGTAACCCCGGATTCCCATGGCGCCTTCAGGTTCATTTTTTATCAAAGCGTATGATCTTGTAAGCAGGGTCATGGCGGGAAGGGTAACGTCGTATGGCGCCATCGCGGAATATCTGGGATTAAGAGGATCGGCACGGGTGGCAAGATGGGTTATGAATGCTTCCCATACACAGATGAATGATGTTCCGGCTCACCGGGTGGTTAACCGAAATGGAATGCTGATCGGGAAACACCATTTCGGCGGCTCCTTGACCATGCGCAACTTTT
>Ga0172381_10001708_pt1 | contig 25141 bp, 37 predicted proteins | sample Leawel6488metaG_FD_119754 | JGI IMG/M metagenome (GOLD analysis project Ga0172381, IMG submission 119754) | Leachate microbial communities from a municipal landfill in Southern Ontario, Canada - Leachate well 64-88 metaG | ecosystem: Engineered > Solid waste > Landfill > Unclassified | place... | reverse complement strand
TTCGATTATGTCTACCGTGGTAAATCTACCTTTTTTAGGCTCATTGTAGAGATATCCGGTCAGCAGTAGTTCCACGCCCGGTTCAGGCGGTTGTTCCTTGACACTGATCCACCCCGCCGCCTTCTGCCGTTCATCGGTGCGGAGGAAAGCATCTCGGGCGGTGAGCATTGCGGCTAACTTCTCTTCGTAATCATCACTTTCTGGTTTTACTTCTTCAAAAAATCTCCACGCAAACTCTTCCGGCGTTTCTATCTTGCCCATTGAGTTACTCCTTCTCCGGGATCGGCGTGAGACGAGTGTCGGGCAACGGAGCGTCGCCCATGATGTGTATGACGCGCTCCGATATGATCGTATATTCGATATGCCCGCGGGCAGCGTCAATCTGCCCGCGTTTATACCCCTGATAGTCGTTGTAGTACCCACACAGTAAAGCAATCACTATCACTACGATAACGAGCAAAGCAACTTTCAGTGGTTTACTCACAGCGTTCCTCCTTTTCTTTGACGATCTTTTGCGGCATGGCGACCGTCGCGCGTAGACCGTCGAACGTGCAATGCCATATCTTCCCCAGGTAGATGACATCATGCTCACCTGGGGAGACACCCTGTTTCCTTAGTTTCGAGGCAAACATGTTGCCCAACTGGCCAAGGGTGAGGGTCATGGCTCATGCCTTCTTGATTTTTACGTTCTTTCCGAACGCTTTGCACACGTCGGCCATCGTCACTTCAACGGCCGGCTCCTCTTCTATCTTCTCGAAAGGACGAACGGACTCGAACCATCCTACAGGAGAATCGCCGGCATGGACAGACACACCGAACCCCCTCCTCTCTCCGACCTTGAGCCCGGTAAGGAATGCCGTTGCCTCGCCAGAATAGTAGACCTTTTTCCCCATGAGCGCCTTCGCTCGGGGATCTGCCGGATCGGTAATAGGAGAGAGGGCATCGACATCGAACGCCTTCACCATGTAGGGCTCGAGCCACCATGCCCCGGTATCGGGGGAGCGTATCTTTGCGGACCCGTCATCGTCCACCCTAACTACGGTTACGACTGTTCCCGCCAGGGGATACATAGGAGCGACAAAGGAATAGCTGTAACCACTGAGCCCCGCACCTGACTCAGTGACGCCGGGAGTGGCTCTCAGTTCATCGATGGTCTTCAGGAGCACTTTCATGCCGACCCTGAACGGGTTAGGGGCGACGATCGAAGGGTCAGGGATGTCGATACCGACGTTCTCGGGGAGCTTCTCGTAGAGTTTTTGCCAGAACGAATGGCCCTGGGGAGTTCCGCTCCAGTTCATCAAACAGTGTAATGATCCACTGAAGGAGTTCCGCAAGGTACAGCTATAACCCTGCTCTTTGATCGTACCGATCGCCGCGTCCCGTACCACGGTACCCGCGCCAGGGAGGCCCAGCCAGAGGCTTTCGGGGAGTGTTTTCAGGTACGCGATGAGATCTTCTTTCGTCAATTCTTTTTTCATCTTAGTTCTCCTTCTTGATTTTCACGTTCTTTCCGAACTTTGCGCAGACTTCTTCCATCGTTACCTCGATGGTCGGTTCCTCAGTCTTCGTTTCGAGGGCAGCAACGAACTTCCATCCGACAGCAGTACCGCTTCCCGGCACCTGGAAAGGATAGACTCTATTCTCTCCGACCGAACCAAGGATTCCCATATCCGATTCTTCCAGACTGCCGAAATCGTCGGCGTACATGACTTTCTTCCCTACAAGGTATTTGGCCAGCGGGCTATTCGGGTTGAACGCCGTGCGCTCCCCGAGAGTCGGAGCATGGAGGTCTCCCTCATTGATGAAGAATCCCGAAGCCCCATTCAGCGGATTAACGCGGCCTCCCTCACCGACCGTTACCAGTGTACCATACTGCGTTACCGCCAACTCACCTTTCTTGAACCTCATACCCTTTCTCCTTGTGCCGCTTATCGCGGCGTCCGCGAAACTCATCGGGAACCGCCCACCGGACGGCATTACTCCCAATGTTGTTTCTTTTCCTATAGCTATTGATCCCCACGAACCGTCAAGACGATGATGCCTGGTTAACTTTTCTGGCACATATTCGCACACCTCTTGCCATAAAAGATCGACAAAAGGTTTTCTGTCTATGTGAACTCCCATCCTTAGCGCTTTTTCGTATTCCCGCTTAAATAACTCACTATATCGGAGATCTACCCCTCTATCAGAGGGTGGCGTAGAAGGTATCATCATCGGTGAACTCCTTGATATGCCCTTTCCCAATGGCCTCGATGAGGCCCTTCTTGGATCGTGGGAAGGGTGCGTAGCGCGAACTCACGTACCAGACCGTTCTTCCGCGTTCTTTCCTTGCATAGATCTCCCACCCATTCGTGAGCTTCAGAGCAGCGTTGAGCCGCTTCCTGGTCATCTCGTCACGGTTGCCGTTGGACGAGAGCGTCAAGACGGGCGAGGAACTGTGCCAGCGGTGTTCCATTTCAACGATCGGATGGTAGTTATAGAACCATGTTGCCCTGACAAGTGTTGCTCCGGTAGAGGCAACAATGTTATCGTACTCGCTTAACGTGGCGATATCAGGGACTTTATAGCTCTTCCTGAGATACCATGTCCGACGATCTTCGAACGGCATGTTCTCTACGGTTCCCTTAACCGCTTCCAGCACGTTGAACAGCACTCGCCACGCGTCGCGCGATACCTCATCGACCGATCTTTTCATTATTGTGCTCCTTGCAAAAGATGGACGGCGCCTGTTATGCCTTTCATCGGGCGACGGACGCCGCTCAATGCTTCAGTCCTTCTTGATCTTGACGTTCTTGCCGAACTTCGAGCAGACTTCCTCCATCGTCACTTCGACGGTCTCGGGCTCAACGTAGGGAAGGATGTAGGAATAAATGTAGGTACTGTCCCGTGAAACCGAAGGATAGCCCGCGACGCGGAACGGGTATCTGGTATCCTCACCGACACGGGACGCAATGAGGTACGCTACCTCCAGATTTTCAGTGCTCCCCATGATGCTATCGAGGGAATCGGAATAGTAGACCTTCTTCCCGATAAGATCCTTGACCCTGGGATCGTCCGCTTTCGAAAGGTAAGGGGTGTCCGGAACGATGCTCTTGACCATCCAACCCACGATCGTCCAGCCACACTCACCGATCGTCACGATCGTTCCGGCAAGAGAATCCATTCCGTGATGATTCCAGACCGTCATGTTCCCAGGAAGAGAGATCTCACCATAGCGTTCCTCCGCTCCCGGCGTTGCCAAGAGTTCGGGGACGGTCTTGAGGAGCACTTTCATGCCGCTCTTGACTTCGGGGAACGGAGTGGGATCGGGAAGATCGATGCCGAGACCCGAAGGGATTTTCCCGTAGAGCGTTCTCCAGAACTCGTCGCCCTGGGAGGTTTCGCACCACGCCATAGCATCACATAAGGCACCACTGAACGAATGCCTCCCCTCCGCTGTATGCCCTCTTTCTTGCAGTGTGCCGATCGCCGCGTCCCGTACCACGGTACCTGCGCCAGGGAGGCTCAGCCAGAGGCTTTCGGGGAGTGTTTTCAGATACTCGATGAGATCTTCTTTCGTAAGCTCTTTTTTCATTTTAGTTCTCCTTCTTGATTTTCACAACTTTTCCGAACTTTGCGCAGACTTCTTCCATCGTTACCTCGATGATCTCACCATCGGAACCGGAGGGGAGGGCCGCTACCAGAGTGTAGGGCGTCGTGTCGTATTCGTCCACCTCATCCACGTCGCCGGAGAAGTCTGCACCTTCGTCGAGCACCCTGAAGGGGTAGGCAGCAAGATCGCCGTCTTCGTCGTGCGACGCCGCGCTGACCAGGACGAGGGGGTTCTCGCCATCATCGTCCCAGGCTTCGAGCGACGCGTAGGAATCCGCGAATATGACCTTCTTCCCGATAAGATACTTGGCCAACGACGAATCCGGGGCGCAGACCGTCCGTTCCGCGAGGGTCATGGCGCGAATGTCATCCTCGCCAGCCCAACCGGTGTACTCGTCTTCCTCATCGAGTTGCTTGACTTTGTACGTGTCGTCCGAGTGATCCACCCCTATGATCGTCACGAGGCCATACGTTTTCGACATTACGAGATCGTTTTCTTTGAACATCATACCATTTCTCCTTTCCAAAAGGATCTACCTGCGAAGCGCGAGGGGCGACGGTCAACGACCGCCGTATGCCCCTCTTTTTGCTTCTTACGCTTTCTTGATCTTGACGTTTTTCCCGAACTGCTTGCAGACCTCTTCCATAGTCACTTCGACCGTGGTTTCGGGGGCTTCACGAATAAAGCGGAAGTGGGTGGAACTGCGCCCACTCATGCTCACAGATATACCGAAGAACATCCCATCTTGGTGTGGTGCGCTCCGATCACGGATATCGGTGAGGAAGGCCGTGTCGCGAGTATCGTCCATGATACGGTCTTCATAATCAGCATAGATGACCTTTTTCCCGATGAGGGACGCCGCGCGAGGGTCGTCGGGGTCGCTGATGTACGGAGTGTCAAAGGACTTGACCTTTTCTTCGATGCCGAGGGCGCGGGGAATCGTCTCATAAAGACCGTACCAGAAGTCGGACTTTTGAGGCGTCTCGCGCCATGTGAATCCCCTGTTCAGCGCTTCCTTGAACGTATCGGCGGTCTTTGTGCCGAAACTCTCCCGCGCCGTCTTGATCGCTTCCTTCTTTACAAAGGACGCCGCGCCGGGAAGGCTTGCGAAGGTCTCTTCCGGGATCGTGTCGAGATACGCGAGAAACTCTTCTTTCGTCAACTGCTTTTTCATACCCTTTCCTCCATGAGCGTTTTCGCTCATACCGTTATTGTTAACGCTTCCAAGAAGCGCCCAGTAGCCATAGCGCATGGCAGCACATCCATGCCCCGCCTTTCCGCATCCCTCCGCGTCACCACTAAAGGCACACCCCTCACAGGTTACTTTTCCCTGTTTCAACTCGTACAGCTCCCCGTTAATTTTCTTTGTCATACAACATCCCCCTTACGCGGTCGCCGCGTGGCATATGCCAGCTTCTATGAGCCTCTGAGCCTCGCGGCCATAGGCTCCCTGGAGCGTCCACGCCATGCCGGTATCTATGAGATACTGGAATAGCTCCTGGACCCCTTCTTCTGACAGTGAACCCTCTTCCCAGGCGACCATCGAATCAATCGCGCTGAAGGGCTTCTTCTCCGCTTCGGTAGGAATACCGCAAGGAAGATCCGTGGTCTTTTCCGCTTTCGTTTTGTTGCCCATAAAATACTCCTTTAGAGTGCTTCGTAGAGAATCGTATCGCCGGTAATACCGATGACCGATGTACGCTCTTCAAGCCAGCTTTGCGCCTCGTCAAGGTCGCCAGCTTCCTCACCGTGCTCCTTGTTGAACTCTTCAAGCGTTTCCTCATTGTACTTCCCGCACAGCTCAATCACATCCAGCTTGTAGGGCTCGCCTTCATCCTCTTCCTTCCTCTCCAGGTGGTCGAAAAGTAGCCCCAGGCCCTCGTAGGTGAACGAATTGCCGCGCCCCATACCCGCAAAAATGTCCCTGAACTTTCCTACCGTAATCTCTTGCACCATGGCCTTACTCCTTTACAATGGAAGATTCTACGCGCCCGATATTCCACGGGCGCGGCTCTTTATACTATGACGTGCTCTTTCTTGGCCCAAAACCACCGGCCCGTGGTCGGGGATCTCTTTTCATACGTGTAGCCTAGTTTCCTCAAGTCGATGCGGTGCCCTGTTCCCATGTCCGGCAATAGCTCCCGAAGGATTGGCAGGGAGTTTTCAGCCAGGATGCTTGACACATACTGCCTTGTCTCATTGTCAAGCGCTTCCTGCTCTTCCTTGGAGAGCGCCATGACTTCATCGAAGAGCCTCACCGACTCCCTGCCGTAGTCGCTCTTCATGAGATGCCGGAAGAAAGGAGATCGGGTAGCGGTCATTTCTTGACGCTCCTCGGTCCACGGCCCTCGACCGCGTATAAGGTGTACCATTCACCGCCGATAATGTAACCAATATGCGCTACCTCGCCTTCCTTGGTATCAACATAGATCTTTTCTGCGTGTTTCGCTCCAAGGTACTCCATGAGCTCTTTTCGAGGGGTGTCGGTCGTAAGCATGACGCGGTTACCACTATCGCTTATAGCAATATACCGGATTCTTGTTTTTATCATATCTTCAGCCCCATGATTATCCCGTATTCCGCGCCGTCAACAAAAGTATCCGCGCCTACGTACCATACGTACTTGTCCTGGTGGAGAGAACGCCCGCAGAACACCCTCAGCGCCTCGTCAATGCGTGCTTTCGTCGTGGGAGTGTTCCAGCCGCCTGAGTTGACCGTGACGTGATCCGCGAAGACCTGGACGATCGGCGTCTCGTGGTATATCCACGTAACAATGATCTCGTCATTGTGTTCACTGCGATTTACAACAACAAGGTCATTTTTTCCTGCGCGAGCCTCGCCGCCCGATACATAGCCCCTGACCGCATTTTCCCGAAGCGTTTTGATTGCCCTTACCGCGTTGCCGATCACTTTTCTACTCATGGTTAAACCTCCTGTCAATGTATCTATCCGTTCTCTCAATCTGATAGGCAAGTATAAGCCTCTTGCTCTGAGATTGTCAATAGAAAAACGCTTATTTTCTACGATTTTTCGTTACAATAAGATAGATTGTGGTAAGTGCTGTTACAATAATGAATTAGGTAACTGGAAGGGAGAAGAGCGACGGGTGAAGGGCATGAATTCCATTAGGAAGAGTACTGTCATCACTTTTATACAAGAAAGTGGTATAAATAACCCGCGGTTAGTGTCGTACAGTTGAAATATACAGAAGATATACAGGAATACAGGGAGTTATTGTATAAAATACGTGTTGCCAGGTGTTGTCATTTGATAATATGAGTGTCAACACGAAAGTACAGCGAGTGAATTTGATCGCTCAACGCGAGTATTTTTCCTATATGCTTCTGGGGTAACAAGTTACAAGGAATAAATAGGGAATACGGAGTATTTTCAAAAGGGTGAAAAACGAGTTGACACTTGAACATCGTCTCACAACGCACGAATCCATCGGGGGAAATTTATCGATATAAATTTATCTATATAATCATTTAACCAGACACTTTTTGTCATACTGTCATTTTGATTTTAACTTAGCCATATATATTGAGAACTATATACTATGACCTAGGAACGATGCGCGATACAGGGAGAATGATGAGCATCGGGCGACGGGTGTGTCGCATAACTCTAAATTCTAATCGATAAAAAATTACCGAAATATTGAAAAAGGTCGTTTTTTTTAACTCTTTTCAAGTGTCAACTCATTTTTCACTCTTCCGTAAATATCTTCAATTCCCTCTCTTGTCTTATCTTGCACCCACTATCCCATTGCCCTATAACAAATTACTATTTGTATCTAAGATAGAGTAGCGTTGACCGACACCCTTTATCCATTGTATTTTCGTGTTGCCACCTACTTATTCATTTGGAGTACAAAAAGGCCTTAAAAAGGGGGGTGTCTACGAAAGGATACACCACCTCAATCGCACAACTTCTCATTCTCTCCCGTCTTCTTATATTAAATCGGTGAATCGCGCAACGTCATCAGAGCATCGAGAAAAATAAAAAGAGCGCCTATTTCTAGGCGCTCTATCTTGTCAATTCGCTTTTCAGTTATATGCTATCCACTCTCCTACTCTTACATTGAACCCCACCGCGCTGTATCCCTGGGCATAGGACCACGCGCGACGCTCATCCATCGTTTCCCTGCTTTTAGGCACTGCGATAGATTCCACTGGGTTCCTACGTATAGCATAGAATGCCCTGTTCTTCACTTCTTCCGCATTGATTGCGGAATCTTCCAGCCTCATTTCATTCATTGTTCACCTTCCTTTATTTCATTATGTAGTGGTACAGTTTCCTGTTTGCGTTATGCACTTTTATTGCCTCAGCATATGCTTGTTTCCTGGCAACACGTAGTGCCTTGCTTTTCCTTGCCTTCGGCTTGAGGCTCTTGTATACCTCGCGGCACACTGTCAGATACGAATCACCTACATGGCACCTTCCGACGATTTGAGCAATAATACCCATTCTTCACCTTCCTTTATTGATAGCGCCATAAGCGACGCCCGACGCGCAATACGCAATAAGAAACACTATAGCGCCACACTTGACGCCATAGAGCCCCATAGCACGCAACAACATGGCTACAAGGCACGCAACGACAAAGCCCGACATACACGCCGCCCCATAAGGATAGCGCCTTGCAAGCCAGCCCATGAGCGTTGAGCTATGAAAAACATGGTAAGGATTGACTCTCATTGTTCGCCTCTTTATATAGAAGATAACCACTCTGTACAGAGTGGTTATTGATACTCACCTATTCATGTATTCTTTTGTGTAGGTTAGAGCGTCTTGATAGTTGTCAAACGATAGCTTACATAGGTTTCCCGATTCATCACTATACTCTACTCTATGAAAGCCACTAGGAGAGACAGGCGTGATAGTTAGTAGAGCATCTTTAGAAGCGTTGTACCATGTGCCCGGTGAATTTATTTTTTCCCACATTCTTTATCCTCCAACGCATAGTCATGAGAATAGAGCCGCCCCATACGAGGCGGCCGTCATGCGTCATTCGATGAAGTAAGCAGGATTGAAAGCTCCCCACTCATCAGCCTTAGGACCGAATAGTGAAGCCTGTTCATGGTCGTAGAACCGCATCCGCGCAGCGATACAGTCCTGGTGGCGAATGTCGCAAAAAGAAAGCGCGTCTTGCAGTAGGCGCATGGTGGCTGCGTGTTCCGTGCCATCATACAATAGCACTAGGACGAACGTGATACCATTCTGCGCGTTTGGATTCTCGACAGCACGAGGCGTACCGATCAGCGCACCATGAACGAAGAGCGCCGCCACCTGGTCCGGCGACTCAATTCGGTCAGATTCACAGTTGACTTTCACTATCATTTTACGCCCCTCACTGTGCGATGTACCATTGACCATGAACGGAACATAGCTAGGACGGAATTTTTATTCTCCGATTCTTTTTTAGTGATATAGCTCACCGCGCTTTTCCTACTGGAGAATACCGCCACTACCGTAGAGTCACCTTCCCATCCGTCACCATCATACTGCATAACAATGTAAACAACCATATATTCCTCCACTATCAATATCATACTATGATATGGGATTGATGTCAAGAGGAAAAGAGAATAAATCACAAGGAATAAAGAGCAACGCGATGAACGATGAACGATGAACGATGAACGACGGGAGAAGGGAAGCAATCGATGCGTGACGAGAGAAGGGCAGCGCGTTGCGCATGATGGATGATGCATGACGGGCGACGGGCATGGGGAGGGGGCAGGGATCGAGAGTCACTTCGTTCCCTCTGTCGCCCCTTGCACAGGTTTCTCATACCCCACACATCTAAGAGCAATATCTTATGAATTTCGGCTACTCGCAGAGCAGGCGCAGAATGTTTCCGATTGTCGGCAGTAGGCTTCAACTACTGTAACTCCGTGCCCTTCGCCCTTCGATCTTCATGTATGGCCCTTGACACATTGACATCCTTTGTCAAGTCCATTACACTCACGGTAGGTAGGAGTTCCTACCTTGTGAGGTGCTTATGAACGATCAGATTTACAACATGCTCCAGTCCGGTATCCCTCTTGAGACCATCTATGCCCTCCTGGGGCTCCAGGACAGCCAGATCAAGGAACTAGAGAACGATGCCGAGTTCAACCGTAAAATTAAATTCTACACCGCCTCATACGAGAGTAACCTGCTTGATCGTCTCGAGAGGGTCATGGACATCAACGAGTGCAAGGGCATCTCCACCGAGATCCGATGGCTGTTGTCCAGACGCTTCTCCGACCGATATGGGTCAAAGCAGGTGATTATGGCATCCCCCGGCGTCCTTCCACCGCCGACCGTGGGAATTTTACCGGACATCGATGACGACGACACGGACAACGATCCTTCAGACAATAACGACTAATGGAGGCCGACAATGGCAGCAGGACTTCTTGACCTTGTAATCGAGCAGGGCGCCACCTTTGGCATGACAATCACGGTAAAAGACGCGAACGGTACCCCTGTCAATATCACCGGCTATACGTTCAGGGGAAAAATAAAAGAATCAGCGCAGGACGCGTCGGCCGTCGAGGAGTTCACTTGTACCATCACGGATGCCGTCAACGGGGTCTTTACGGTGGGTTTGACCGCGGCCGAAACCGCGGAACTCACGGCGACAGGGGATACCTACGACGAGTACTCGGGCTACGTGTACGACGTGGAAATGGTGGATGCGGCTACTTTGGTGACGAGACTATTGAATGGCGCGGTGTCTGTTTCTCCCGAAGTGACGGACTAGGAGGCCCTGGATGAGTATTGAAGTTGTAGTGACGGGGTATTCCCCTATTTCTCTGGATGTCACGGTGCCCCAGGGCGCTGATGGAATTACTTTTGTTCCCGATAAGCCTACCCTGGCGATCGCTTCCTTGTCAGACGGAAGCTCTCCGGTGCTGACCGACGCGATCATCAATATAAGTGTGATGCGTGGTATCAATAACGACACCGCGAGTTGGGTCATCACGGCGACCCCCACCGGATGCACGGGTACCTTGGTCGATCATACGACCTACTCAACCTTCACGGTTGAAGGGATGACGAGTGACACGGCGACCGTCGCGTTTTCCGCGGTAAGAACCGGATTCGCTACTTTGTCAAGCATAGCAACCCTTTCGAAGGTAAAGCAGGTAGCGGGAGTAACACATACATCCGGAACGTTAACAATAGACGGAAGTGCGAATAGCGCAAACATCCCCACCGCCAACGAAAAAACGCGCCTCTCCGACATACAGGCGGCCACTGGTGCGACCACGGTTGAAAAGTTGTCAATGCTTGTGTCCGGCTCTACGGCGGGCTACACGCATCTAACAAAACTCGCCGCCGCCGAAGCAGAAACCGCCCTCTGGGACTATGACACCGCCGCCAAGATGCCCCCCGCACTTCTGCGCGAAATTGTCGAAGCGGCCTCCAATGGAGCCGCTACAGTGAAGGTTGATGATCTCGGCTTCCCGTCGATGATGTACATCCTTTCCGGGCCCAAAATGCTCGGCTACCTCCATGCGGATTATGGCTCAACCACTGGCTTGAAAACCGCTGTGCTTGCTAATCCGGGGTCTGGATATACTGCGCTCGATGTCCTTGCTGTCGCAGGGGGGACGGGTGGCACAATTCGGGTTCTTACGGTTGACGGCTCTGGCGCTGTGCTGACATTCCGTTTCGCCAATCGCGGAACAGAATATTCGGCGGCCACCGGAGCGGTAACTACAGGAGGAACCGGAACTAACTGTACGGTTACAACGACCATCGGCCCGGTACATCCCGCCTTTATCGTCAATGGCGTCGAGAAAAATGAAATCTTATATCCGATGTTTGACGCTACTTCCTATAACGGATCGACGTATAACGGCTCCGGAGCAGGCTGGCGAGCAATCTGCTGGCCGGGACTTTTCCCCACTGCCTCCCTCGACTTCGACGTTTCGAAAACCCTCTGCACAGCGAAGGGTGCAGGCTGGCATCTGGGGTCGATCTGGGAAAACAACCTCATCGCGCTTTTGGCGATGAAGGGAGCCACAGAGCCACGCGGGAATACGCAATACGGCCAGACGCACGAATCCGGGTATCAATTCAACGAAACCGCTGTCCGATCTGACGGCCTCGCGCCCGGGCTCGTGTCAGGAACGGCGAAGCACCGCAACGGCTCTGGTCCGCGCTTCTGGTCACATAACCATGACCGCTGGGGCATCCATGACATGGTGGGCCAAGTCTGGCGCTGGACGGATCAGCTCAAACTGTTCAACGGAGAAGTATTCCTCACGGATGACAATTACTATGGCCTCGCGGAAGCCAGCTGGCCGACCACGGGAGCCTTCTTCGATGGCAACGGAAAATTATGGGGATCGGTACACGCCGGAGCATATGTCGCATCGGTAGTGCATACCTCGCAGGTCATGGACGCAAGCTACGACAGCCTCGACCTCGAAATCAGGGCGAAACTACTCAAGGCCGGAGTTACTACGAAGCTGACCCAAGCTTCAGCGAATCCCTTCGCCCCGAAAGGTAGCCTCTGGGCGAGCGCGAATGCCGAGCGTATGTCGATCTGCGGTGGCGGCTGGAGCGTCGAGTCGAGTGCTGGCCTCGCAACGTTGAATGTGGGTGATCCGCGCTCGAACGTGCTCTACTCTATCGGGTTCCGCCCCAGCTATATAGCCCCGTGAGTAATTCGGTAATGACAGTCATGGCAAAGGAGTTGTAAAATGATCGAGCATTTTGATACAAAAGACGAAGCCAAGGCGCGACGCAACGCATTGCGCGACGCATCGGCATTTTTTGAGGTGCCGAGCTTCCTCCATCGCTACACGAAGCAATCGCAGGAGGACGGCATTAGATACCGCGACAGGCTCTATACAGTGATCGAGGGCGTCACATTCCCCGCTGACATTGATTTTGGCGAAATGCCTGTGCCGCAAACACTGGACGAGTACAACGCGAGCTTGCCAAAAGTCGAAATCTAAAAACTAGGCCACTCGGCCATCGGAGGCATCATGGAAAAGTTAGGCTACGACATACTGAAAATACTCCTCGCCTCCGTTATCCCAACCATGCTGGGGGCGATCTAACAGTTTATCGACTGTCGTGAGACAGACGGAGGGAAGCATGGGCATGGCCTTGAGGCCAAGGGAGTTGAGAAAAGATAAATGGCATCGTCATTGAGACCCATCAACATACTCCTTCGAAAGCCGCAATACGATATATTCACGGACAACCACCGATTTAAGACCGTCACCGCCGGTCGTCGTTTCGGGAAAACGTTTCTCTCTCGTGGATGGCTGACTTCCCGTGCCATTGCTATCCCTAACACAATGCACTGGTATTGTGCCCCCACGTACCGTCAAGCAAAGCAACTCATGTGGGGCCCTTTAAAAGATCTAATACCTCGTGCCTACATTAAGCATAAAGACGAAACCGACATGTCGCTTGAGTTGTATAACCGATCGATCATATCGCTCCGTGGAACCGATAACCCTGACTCTTTACGCGGTCCCGGCCTGAAGTCACTTGTTCTCGACGAATGCGCGTTCATGAAGAAGGGTATTTGGGACACCATCCTTTCACCGATGCTCGCTGACCAGTTGGGGTCGGCCTTATTTATCACGACGCCCACCGGCTACAACTGGTTCTACGACCTCGTAATGGAGTCCCAAAGCGATGATGAGTGGAAATCCTTTCACTATACAACGCTCCAGGGTGGTAACGTATCCCCCAAGGAAATTGAGAAGCAACGAGCGAGGCTCGATATTCGTAAGTTCCGCCAGGAATTTGAGGCTTCTTTCGAAAATATGGCAGGAAGAGTCTATTACGCCTTTGACCGTGAAAAGAATGTCATTGACATCAATATGCGAAACTACGACGGCCTTCCTCTTCTTGTTGGCATGGATTTCAATATTTCTCCAATGTCCGCCGTCCTTGGATTCAGGATAGCTGACCAGCTCCATATTATTGGAGAAATTGAAATCCAGAATGGCAATACTGAACTGATGGCGCGAGAGATCAAGAGTCGTTACCCTGATCGTTCCATTGTCATCTATCCAGACCCGACGGGCGATTCCCGACACACGAATGCTCCTGTTGGAGAGACCGACTTCACGATCTTGCGAAGGAATGGCTTCCAGGTGTATACACCAGGACACCCCTATCCTGTCGCGGATAAAATCAATACAATGAATGCAGCATTCGAGAATGCTAGTGGAGTACGAAGAGTATTCTTGGCGCGGGGAAAGACGAAATCGCTTCAGCGAGCGCTCGACGGTTTCTGCTACAAGGAAGGAACATCGGAGCCAGATAAAGAGAGTGGGCTCGATCATTGCTCGGATTCCTTGTGCTACCTCTCCGTAGCGCAGTTCCCCATTGTTCAGGCCGCACGGCGCTTGAAGACGATCGGTATTTAGGAGGCCATGACTATGAACTTGGATGCACAGCACCGTGAATATATCGCTATGGCGCCAAAGTGGATCAAGATGCGCGATGTCCTTGGAGGTGAGGACGCCATAAAGGCAAAGGGGGTCACCTACCTGCCGCAGCCCTCCGGTCAGGACGCCCTTGACTATGCCGCCTACAAGGAGCGAGCCCTCTTCTATGACGCTACCGAGCGCACCCTCGAAGGATACGTGGGACTCGTCTTTAGAAAGAAGCCGGCACTCTCGGACGACAGTAAGATTCTGGCCAAATTCGAAAAGGATATCACGACTACAGGTATGTCCATCGATGACTTTGCCCGTGTAGCGACGCAAGAGGTGCTTTCAGCGGGAAAAGTAGGCATTCTTGTCGAATATCCGGTCGTGGAAGGCTCCAGAACCATCGCGGATACCGAATCCGACGGCCTTCGACCCTATCTCACCATGTATACCGCGGAAAACATTATCGATTGGCGCGAAACACGAATAAAAGGGAAGAAAGTTCTCTCCTTCTTAAAACTCCATGAGTGGATCGAAGTACCCAGGATCTCAGATCCCTTCGAAACCGATCTCGTCGAACAGTACCGAGTATTTCAACTTGACAAAAACAGTCAATGTGTTTACTCGTTGTGGCAGAAGGGCGACAAAGGATGGGAAATGATCCCTGTCGATGATCCCTACGTGTACATCAACGATACGATGATCGAGTACATTCCTTTTGTGTTCATCACGCCACTCGCTACGGAAGCCAAGACGCATAAGCCGCCCCTCTATGGTCTGGCGACGGCCAACGTGCATCACTATCAGGTATCGGCCGACCGAGTGCACGCGGTTCACTGGGCGGATAATCCAACCCCTGTTATCATAGGAAATATCCTTGGAGAACAAGGGGAGGAAGTCAAGACCCTGAAACTCGGATCGGCTACCGCCATCAACCTCGGTATCGGAGGAGACGCCAAGTTCCTCGAGGTGCAAGGCCACGGCCTCACACCGACGAAAGAACTCCTTGACGATATTTCTCAGTACATGGCCATCCTTGGTTCCAAGATACTGACCTCGGATCAGGCAGCGGCGGAAGCGGCAGAGACCGCGGCGATTCACCGTGCCGGAGAGCATTCTGTTCTCGCGTCGATCGCCAATTCGGTGGCGAGTGGACTGACGCAGGCACTTAACCTGTTCCTAGAGTTCGCTGGTAAGACAGGGGAAATCACTTACCGACTCAACACCGACTTCTACCCCTCACCTATGAGTTCTCAGGACTTGATCGCGCTCGTGGGAGCGCTCCAGGCAAAGTCGATCTCTGATGTGGAGTTCTATGAAGCACTGGTCGCCGGAGAATTGATCCGACCGGATAAGACCTTCGAGCAACACAAGAAAGAAATCGCTTCGATGCCCGAACAGAAGATTGTTACTGCTTCTGGATCGGGGAACGCTTTCGGAACTGACGTAAATGCAAATGATGTCAAGGTGTCTTGACATATTTGATGGTGCGTTATACTATGGAAGATAGCCGGAACACCCTGATCGGTAGATCGGGGAAGTCCAGTTGGACAAGGAGAAAGGCATGAAGTTTCAGGAGAGACTCCGAGCATTGATGCCGGAGGACAAGCAGAAGGAAGCGGACGAAATCTTTAGCCAGATGGACGCCACGTTCAGCAAGTACGATGAGGACATCAAGACGCTCAAGGCTACCGTTCGCGCCAGAGATGGCGTGGACATGAAAGAGTTCGAACGGCTGGAAGCAGAGAACGCAACTTTTGCACAGCAACTTGCCGAGCTGAGAACTGCGAACAAGAAGGCTGAAGAGTCTTCGAAAGGTCTGACGGAGAAGCTGACCGGAGTTACCGCACAGCTTCATACAACGATGAAGGAAAAAGAACTGCGAGCGGCGATGTCGGAATTTAAGTTCGACCCCGAAACGCAGAACGAAGCCTTTGCGTTGCTTGCCAGTCAACTGAACCTGGGCGTCATTGAAGACGGAACCGGTGCTCGCGTAACGGCGAAGGTTTCCAAGGACGGAAAAGATTCTGAATTGGCAGTAAAGGATGCGTTGAAGGCGTGGGTGGACACGAGCCCTCTTGCCAAGCGTCTTATCGTGGTGGGAAAGACTTCCGGTTCAGGCTCTCAAGGGGGCATGACTGGCGGCGCCCAGGGAAAGAAGTGGGCTGACATGGACATCAAGGAACGTTCCGAGCTATTCGTGAGCGATCCTGCGAAAGCCCAACAGCTTATGAAGGAGTAACCTATGGCCGAAACCCTTATTACCAATATCATAATCCCCGAGGTATTCGGGCCTTATGTCATGGAGCGTTCTCTCAATCAGAACCGCTTCTATCAGTCAGGCATCATGACCCCTGTGCCGCAGCTCACAGCGCTGCTCGCCGGTGGTGGAAAGACGTTCAACGTACCCTACTGGAAGGATCTGACTGGGACGCTCGATGTTCCCTCCGAGACCGTGGACATCACGATCAACAACATCACGACTGACAAGATGATCGCCATCCGCCAGATTCGTGAGAAAGCCTTCGGATCGAACGATCTTGCCGCGGCTTTTGCCGGCGCTGATCCCTATGCGGCTATCGCCAATAGGGTCATCGGTTTCTGGGCCAAAGCAATGGAAGATCTGCTCATCTACTCCATCAGGGGCGTCATCGCGGACGATGTGGCCGATGCTTCTCAGCTTGTAGTGGATATCTCCATCGAAGACGGTGCTGCCGCCACTGCCGCGAACAAGATTTCCGCGACGCAGACCATCAACGCCATCATGAAGATGGGTGATGAGTTTGGCGGAATGACCGCGGTTGCCATGCACTCCGCTGTTTACGCGACCCTGCTCCAGAACGACCTGATCGACTTCATCAAAGACTCCGAAGCCAACCTCAACATCCCGACCTACATGGGCCTGAGAGTCATTGTGTCCGACAACATGTACAAGGTTGCTGGTTCCAGCTCCGGGTACAAGTACCACACCTACTTCTTCAAGGCGGGTGCGGTGGGTTACGGCGAATACGCCGGCCCGATCAAACCGGTCGAAGTGATCCGCGAACCCAAACGCGGCGGTGGCGTGGACGCTCTCATCATGAGGAAGCAGTTCGTCATCCAGCCTCTCGGGTTCTCCTGGGATAAGGCTTCGAATACGGCAGTCACGCCCGCGGACGCTGATCTCTACGCGGCAGCTTCGTGGGACAGGCTCTACGACATCAAGAACACCGGTGTCGTGTGTCTCATCACGAACGGCTAAGGGAGGCACCACATGGCTCGCAAACGCTATCAGCCTGAGTTGATTGCGGCCAGTGGTGGCTACACCACCAGCCGCAACATCAATATCGCGGGGCTCGCCTCCGCGATCCTTCTCGCCAACGACCTTCGAACGAAGTACACCGCCCATGTTGCCGACGTAACGGTCGGAGAAGTGACAGGAGAGCACAAAGCGCTCCATGCTGCCGGTGTCCTTGCAACAACGAGTGTTGCCGCCTACAACTTGACGACCTTGCTCGCTCTCACGAACGATCTTACCGCAAAATACGTCCTGCATAATGTGGATGCTATTGCGGTGTCACCGACCTACCATCAGGCACAGGATACGACCCATGCACTCGCGGCCACTACGGCTGTGACCACGCTCGCGGGAACCATCACGCGGCTGAATGACATCAAAGCGAAGTACGACGCCCATGACGCGGAGTCCACGGCGCATACGACCGGTGCCCTTCACGCGTCCGAAGCGGCCGATGCCGCGCTCGGCGCCGCAATCAGCGTGCCTTCCCCTGGATCGAAGACCGGCGACCTTTGCCTGTGGAACATCTTGAACGATGGCACTGGCAATGTGACGGGCGTGAGTGCCGTTCCTGGAAACGGGGCGACCGTGTTCACCTTCTCTGCCGATCCGCAGGACGATTGCATAATCAGTTATGCGGTCTTCTCGAGGGTGGTGTAAGATGGCTGAACAGAAGATCAAGGAACCTGAAGGCATTAAAATGCCGAAGGGTGCGGCCGAGAGGGAAAAGTGGAATCAACTTGTTGACCGGGTGGCGACACTCGAAAAACTTGTTGCGGAAATCTACAAAAAGGGCCCTCGGGCTACCAAGTAACCGATAAGGCCCCGTTCACGCGGGGCCTTTTTCAAAAGAGGTCGCTATGGATCAGACTACTGAGACCATGAAAATACTCGATGCGTTGCGTACCGCCGACATCGGGATAATTAAGACAAATCTTCTCGCCATAATCTCCGATCTTTCTACGCAGAACACCTCGGTAGTTGGATTGCAGACTCGGTGGGATGCCAACAAGGAACGCGTCACCTTGGCACAGAGAAGCATTGGTTACGACCAGAGCGCTATACACGATGGCAAGGCATTTGCTTTGTCCGGTGTGCTCACCGTTGCCCAGTCGAACTTCGGCGCCGTAGAGTTCACTCCTCATGCGAAGACCGCTGCGGCCGTTACACTCGACCTTTCCGCAACTCTTTCTGATCTGACGTTCACCGCTGTAGATGCCGGCGTAGCTGGCAATGCTTACACGGTAGAGATTGTCAGCCTCCTCACCGCAGATGCTCCTCTCGCTGTCACATTTAACCCTATCACGAAGAAAATTCTCATCAGTGCTGGCTGTGACAACGGTGGAGCGATTAGTTCCACTGCCCTGGAAGTGAAGACTGCCTACGACCTCACCGCAGGCATTTCTACCATTACGTGTGCAGTAGAAGGCGATGGCAGCGGTGTCGTGAACGTGAAAGCGGAAGCTCCCCTCACTGGCGGAACCGAAGACAAGTATGTTCACCTGAAACCCATCAGAGTGCATGGATCGGTAGGTCCTGTCACTGCTACACTGTACGAGGACTATACCATCACTTCCGGTGGAGCTACGGTAGCCGGAGTGAATAGGCGAAGGACGGGCACTCCCACTGCAAGCGTCTCAGTCATCAAAGTGCTGACCGACGCGGCCAAGAGTTCAGGATCGGCGCCCCTCACCCTTGACTCTTTGCTCCTTGCCACGGCGACCCCTGACACAATGTTCATGGGAGCGTCCGACGGCGGGCAGGACGAATGGGTTCTGAAGCCTGGAGTGCACTATCTGTTGTCACTCGCCAACGGTGGAGGAAGCGCTTCGGACATAGGGTACCAACTGTTCTGGTGCGAAGAGGATACTGTTTAAGATATACTTGGAGGTAGGATATGAGTTTTGTAACGGAAGATGGCACAGGGCTCTCTACCTCCAATTCGTATGTGAGTGTAGCTGAGGCCGATGCGTACTTTCTCGACGCCACGATACTTTGGGTAGGAACGAATGGGGCCAAGGAAAAAGCCCTTGTAAGGGCAACCCGCACTATAGATCTCATGGGTGGGAATAGGTTCCTTGGTATTAAACTCGTCGAAACCCAGGCCCTTGCATGGCCTCGAGATGAGGCATACGATCGGGATGGCATAGAACTGACTGGCATTCCTGTTTACCTGAAGCGAGCGGTTTACGAAGCCGCGCTTCAGGAGCTTATCCTCGAGGGAAGCACGATGCCCAACACCACGCAACAGGTAAAAATGGAACGTGTGGAAGGCGCCGTTCAAGTGTCGTATGTTGAGGGAAGTTATCAGGGAACCACGTTCCGTGCAATCAAGGGATGGCTTGATTATATCTGCAAAGGTTCCGGGCTTAGGGTGGTACGTGTATGAATTACGTGTCACTTCGAACCAACATGGTCATCCCTCTTCTCACGAAATATGGAAAACCCATGACCATCGTCCGATCCTCGGCCGCGCTCTCAGGTTGGGTGAAGACCTTCGATGGTGGATTGGGTACATGGAAATGGACGAATAGTACGACGGGAGCCGTTGTCTATGTAGATCCAGCGACGACCGTAACGTACCTCACAATCCCTACGGTAGGTGTTGAAAAACCCTACGCCCAGGACGAGATCGATGGCTCCACGATTGTTCAGGGGGATCGCCGCTTCATTGTTGCCGGGGATGTCATTCCCCTTGTCGGGGATACGCTTCGGATAGATTCCGTGACCGACAAGGTACGAATCCAGGATCTAAAGAAGGTATCTCCTTCCACGACGACTGTCGTATGGATCGTGCACGCCCGTGAGTAACTTTGCTTCTTCGATTGCCGGATGGGGCGCTCGCACCATTCGAGAAGTTGATGCCGGCGTGAATGAAGCAATAAAAGGTTTCTGCAACACGGTCATCGATGCCACCCCTGTCGATATGGATGTGGAAACAAGTGACAACGTAGTGGCCAGAGAGAACTGGTCGCTTGAAGATAAAGGGTCTGATGGTAAACTCGTTACGGGAACCGATTCAGGCGGCTCGATATCGAAAGCCCAGGTGGCATCGAAACTGAGTTCCTTCAGGGCATCGAAGTCGGGATCATTGGTCTTCATGAACAATGCACATAGTGAAAGCGCCTACAATCATCAGGATCAGTTCTATGCCAACGTGCTTGAGTTCGGTCTTTTTCCTTGGCCCCGTAGCCGTCGAACGATCAACGGTTTCAGCACCCAGGCACCGGCCGGAATGGTCAGGATGAACCTAATCGAATTCCATTTTGGGTTACGTGATTATTTCGGGAACAGCATCAAAGGCTTCTCGAGGGAGATGTAAATGGGTACACTTGCTGATGTTGAGATTGCACTCTGCACCCACTTCAGTGGCTTAAGCTACACCTATGTGAGTTGGCCGGCTGGCCCTGAAGTAAACGCCCCCGCGGGGTCAACGGTCTATGAGGTTGATGTACTGCATTCGAAAGGTATGGCCGCGGCAATCACCGCCGATGCGGCCGATCGTTATTATGGCTATTTTCAAGTGAAGGTTCTCACTCCTAACAGTGGTCTGGGGGTATCGCGGGCAAGAACCGAGGCACTTGCTATACTGCAACGTTTCAAGCGTGGAACAGCAGTTTCGAGTAATGGAGTGAACGTAAGACTGTTCACGCCTACAATGAGGCACCTTGACCATCCCAACGTAGCGTGGTACTGTATTGTTGTGGACTGCCCGTGGGAGGCAGATGTCCCCGTTGTATAACGGCAGGAGGTTATTATGGCTAATGCTGCGGGCAATCGCAATAGATTATCGTATGCGGTAGAGAGTAACTGGGGCGTAGACCCTGCGGGGAATTACAACATTCTTCGCAAGTTGGGCGACGCCGGCATTACCCTTGACAGATCTCAGCTCCGAACGGCTGAGTGGAATGACAGACGCGCCGTGACTGGTTTCCGCCTCGGAAACAAGAACGTCGGCGTCAATGTTCCGTTCGAACTTTCCTACGCAACCTATGACGATCTGGTCGCTTCCGCGTTTTTCTCTGACTGGGTAGCGGCAGGGGCTGCCAACGCATCGCTGACGGTAACTGTCGTCGCTGGAAGCACTCGCACCATGGGCGCCACGGGTATCGGAACCGGTATCGCCATAGGTGACTGGGTCAAGATCGCAGGTTTCGCTCCCGCTCTTACGGCCAATAACGGCTACTACAAGGTAACGGGAAGAACCGCCGACCTTCTCACGTTCGCCAGCGCAACGAACATGGTTGCCGGAACCTCAGCGGGCGCCACGGTATCCTCGCAGAAGATGGGGTACATTATCCCCGGCACCACGAGAAAATCACTTTCGTTCTGCGAAAGCCAGATCGACATCACGACCTACACCCAGGCCCTTGGAGCGATAGCCGATTCCATGTCGCTCTCCGTTCAGCCTGACGCGATCATCACCGGCGCTTTCGGGTTCCTTGCCAAGACCTTCACCGGCCCTCAGGCGACGACCTTCGGAGGTACTGAGGTTGCGGCCAACACGAACGAGATCATGCAGTCCAACGATGCGTACACGAAGATGTGGCTCGATAACGCAGCCACCCCTTCCTGTGCGATCACGGCATGGGATTTCGCGCTCGCCAACGGCGGCGCCAGAATCATGCCGGTGTTCTGCGATTCTCCGAACGTCATTACGGCGGACGATGCGGTGTTCACTGGAAATCTGACGATGTTGTGGGAAGACTACACCATGCTGACCAAGTACCTCGCTGAGACGAGCATCGCGCTTACCTCGAGGCTGCTTGATCTCAATGGTCTCTCCGGCTACGCCATAGAGTTCCCCAAAGTGAAACTCACTGGTCACGCCCCGCAGCGCGGTAAGTCCAACACGCTCATTTCGATGCCCTGGAGTGCTCTGGAAGATTCCAGCACCACGCACGTAGGTTGCAAGATCTGGCGCTTGGTCTAAGCTATCCGACCCCCGCCTAGCGGGGGTCATATTTCTCTATGAGGTAGTTCAATGAATCTCGCACGATTCGACACTCGCACGATTTCCGAAGAAGGACAGTGGGTTGATATTCTTGATTGGGACTGGGAAACCAAGATCGGTTTCCGTATCAAGATCCTCGGCCCCGATTCATCGGTCGCCGCAAAGATAGCGGACGATGAAGAGAAGCAGTTCCAGGCAAAAATGGCGTCGGCCTACGCCCGTGGAAAGAAGGACGTGCCCGAAGACGAAGAGCTGTCGGTAGATAAGGCCATTGCCAAAGCAGTAAAGATCACGATTGCTTGGGAAGCCGGCGAGTGGGAAGGAAAAGAACTTCCCTTCAATGATGAGAACGCCAAGATGCTCTACACCCAGTGCCCGCATATCCGCACGCAGATATTGAGCCAGTACGCGGCCAGGGTAAATTTTACCAAGGCGGAATCGAGCAACTCCGAGCCGTCATCCGACAACGCTTCACGCTCGACTACCCGCGCAAAGAGGGCCCACTAAGAAAGCATCTCGAGGCCCGCGCAAGGATAAATGAGACGCTCGATGAGCGTCTCATTCCCGTAGAAATCCCGAGGGGCTTCGAATATCTAATCGACCACTACATGAAGCTCCGTACAGGGGAACATCTAACCTATACGGAGCTTCAAGCCTACTGTGAGCTTACCGGCGTACTCTTGTCACCCCTTGAAATCAGTGCTATTATGGCATTGGATAATGAAGCGAACTCTGTCATTACAGAGATCATCGCTGATAAGCCGGAGGTACCTGATGGCGGAACTGAGTAAACTACAACTTGAAGTCGATGCTCGATCCGCCATAGCCGCCGCTGAAGCGCTCGAGCGCATGAACCGTGCCGCGATAGAGTCCGAAAAGCATTCCAAGATAAAGATTGGTACCACTGGAACTGGGATCACCGCCGAGACTCAGGAAACACAGAAATTATCCAAAAGTAAAGCTGACCTCATCACGGTCGAAGAGCGCCGTTTAACTGCATTGTCCAAACTCAAGATAGCTGCGGCCGAAGCCAATAATAGTGATATTGCCGGCATCGATAAGCTCCGAACGTCGCTCACACAACTTGAATCCCTGGAAGGAAGCAGGGATACCAAAGCCATCTCTCGCGCTACGACAAGAGCGAATGCTATACTCCAGGAAACTTCCGCTACAGGAAGATACTATTCCCAGGTTGTAGAGGGAGAAGATAGATCCCATATCTCTTACATTAACACTCAGGCTAAGTTGAACGAAATAGGTAGGCTCCACGGCAAAAATAAGGAGCAAGTAGCGGCATATACGGCCGCTCAGAATGCATTGAGATCCGTGAGCGCCTCTTCAAGCAAACAACAGATTGATGACGCCAATGCCATAGCGACAGCGTATAAGCACCTTGGAGATTCTCTCGAGAAAGAAAGTCCCTTCTCTCTTGGAGCGTTGATTCGACAGGGGGGATTCATCGGTGGACTCGTAGGCGCCGCCTCTTCATTCTACGTTGTTTCTCGCGCCATAGGTACCTTTACCGACATGATAAAAGGTACGGTGACGCCGGCAATAGAAGCGGCGATGGCCTTTGATACGATGCAGAGATCATATCAGGCACTTGCAGGAAGCGCCGAACAGGGACAGAATCTAAGTAACTGGATCAGGGGAATGGCAAGAGAATCGGTGGTAGCAACCGACGCTTACTCCGCCGCGGCCAAACAGCTCCTTGGTTTCGGTTTTGCCGTCAATGAGGTACAGTCAATACTTCCTCGCCTTGCCGATGCCGCACAGGGTAATTCAGAGAACTTTGCTCACCTTGCGCTTGTCTATGGCCAAGTACGCGCCCAGGGCCGTGCAATGCAACAGGATATGTACCAGTTTGTCAACGCCGGCATTCCCATCATGGAAGCCGTCGCTAATGTGCTGGGAAAGAGTACCTCTGAAATAAGGAAACTTGTACGGGAAGGTGAGATTGATCTTCCTGTTTTTGAAGAAGCGATCATCCGAATGACTTCCGAAGGTGGAAGATTCTACGAATATAATAAGAAGATGGCTGATTCGGCCACGGGCAGCATCAAGATTCTCAAGAACGAGTGGAAAGAAACACTCGCCGCTATGGGTACTGGGTTCCTTCCTCCGATAACCGTCACCCTTCGCTTTGCCACTCAAGCACTTCAAGGGGTAGCCGCTGGAAGTACCGCAAAAGGTCTTGTTGGGGGTAGTTTGACGGGAGCGGATATCGCTAACCTGCCCACCGACGTACTGAAGATGGCTCTCAGTAAATTGAACTCTGAGGCATGGAAAGTTACTCAAGCAGAGGGGTACCTATTTGATATCATGAATATGCAGGGGTTCAAAGATGCCCCTGAAAAGATCAGTGCGGCGATTGATGAGCTAGTAGCCGCGCTATCTCAGTCCCTCATGACTGATACTGCCGATCCTTGGCAGAGAAGAGCTGGGATAGGTGCCGGCGCCCCTAAAGAACCCAAGATTCCTGCTGATACTGAACTGGTGCAGAAGGCCCAAAAAGAGCTGGCCGAGAAGTATGCAGCCGTGGATCAGGATGTTCTTGCTGGATTCGAGAAGAATGGGGAAGAAGCGAAACAGAAGATACTCGAGTCAATACTTAAAGGGTTATTTAGCAAGGGGTTTAGGTATGAGAAAGGTGGGGTTCAGTCAGTAATCGCCACATCAAAAGGATTAGGTGTAGACCTTCCTATAGAGGACTTACTTGCTTCGTTCACTGTAAAATGGTCTTTCGAGCCAAGATCTCAGCGTCCTGGATACGAGATACCCTATAAGACTCAAGAAGAGGTCGATGAGATCATACAGAAGATCGATCAACAGATCATCGATGAAGCTATTGCTTCCTTCAAAGTGAAGGGAGCGTATGAGCCAAGATCTCAGCGTCCTGGATACGAGATACCGTA
>Ga0172381_10001707_pt1 | contig 25142 bp, 16 predicted proteins | sample Leawel6488metaG_FD_119754 | JGI IMG/M metagenome (GOLD analysis project Ga0172381, IMG submission 119754) | Leachate microbial communities from a municipal landfill in Southern Ontario, Canada - Leachate well 64-88 metaG | ecosystem: Engineered > Solid waste > Landfill > Unclassified | place... | reverse complement strand
TTTACTAAAGAAAGTTTAAACGGTATATTTGTTAATGTATCTGGAGATACAATGACTGGTACACTTTACGGTACTAGTATATCAGCAAACACCATATCAGCAACAACATTTTATGGTGATGGTTCTCAATTAATTAATTTACCACTACAAACCCAATATTGGATATCTGGCACATCTGGGACATATTCAATAAAAGCTAATAATAATAGTGGTTTAGATGCTACAGGTAATTACAGTATAGCCGAAGGTTATAATACAAAAGCTATTGCTCATAATTCACATGCTGAAGGTAGAAACACAACGGCTAGTGGTAATCAATCACATGTTGAAGGTGATGAGTCAAAGTCTATTGGTGAATCATCACACGCTGAAGGTAATTATACTACCGCTAGCGGTAATTACACACACTCTGAAGGTAATTATACAACAGCTAGTGGTAGTTATTCACACTCTGAAGGTAATTATACACGAGCAACTGGTGATTATTCTCATGCTGAAGGTAATAATTCAACTAGTCTAGGTACTTCATCTCATGCTGAGGGTAATTATACAACTGCTAGTGGGTATTACACACACGCTGAAGGTAATTATACACGAGCAACTGGTGATTATTCTCATGCTGAAGGTAATTATACAACAGCAACAGGTAGTTCTTCACATGTTGAAGGTAATAGTAGTAAAGCATATGGTTCTTCATCACACGCTGAAGGTAATTATACTACCGCTAGCGGTAATTACACACACTCTGAAGGTTCTAACACAGTTGCGACTGGTAGTTCAGCACATGCTGAAGGTATTAGTAGTAAAGCCTATGGTTCAGCTTCGCATGCTGAAGGTAGTAATACACAGGCAACAGGTAATACATCACACGCTGAAGGTCAATTAACTAAAGCGTATGGTGGTTATTCACATAGTGAAGGTTATTCAACTACAGCTTTTGGTCAAATGTCTCATAGTGAAGGTTATTCAACTACAGCTTTTGGTCAAATGTCTCATAGTGAAGGTTATTCAACTACAGCTTTTGGTTATAGTTCACACGCTGGTGGTTATAATTCGTCAAGTAATGGCCAATATTCTTTTATACATTCAGATTCTTCAGTTATTAATACTGGTGCAACTAGTTCATCAATATTAGGTGGTAGTGGTAATATAGTTAATGGTAATGTAATTAACTCAATTATATTAGGTGGTAGTGGTATAACAGCAACACAAAATAATACTGTTTACGGTATTAATTTCAGTGGTGTTAATATATCAGCAACAACATTTTATGGTGATGGTTCTCAATTAACTGGTATTAATATACCAAGTGTAACAGGTTTTGTACATACATCGGGTGATACAATGACAGGTAATTTAATAGTACCATCATTAACAGCAATAAATGATATTACTATTAATTCATTAAGTGGTTCAACAACGAGAGACGTTAAAATAAACTCTAGTGGTGTATTAATAGCTAGTAATGATACTCAAATAGTAATTAATATTACTGGTACTTCTATAATTGATACTTTCGCTGATATTAATGGTGATGCATGCATTTGGGATTACGTTGTAAAATCAAGTAGTGGTATAAGGGCTGGTACAATAACAGGTGTTTGGTCAGCAACAACTAATTTGGTTGAATATTATGAAATTTCAACTAATGATATAGGTAATACCCAAGGTGTTATATTAAATGTTGATATTTCAAGTGATAATCTTAGATTAATTACAACAGTAAGTGGTGGTACTTGGACTATGAAAACTAATAGAGTTTTATTATAGTGTAAATGAGTTAATAATTAGATGAATTTTAATAACTAATCAGTTTTTTGGTTTTTAAAAGTATATTTATAAATAAAGAAAAATAATAATATGACAAAAATAAATTTAAATGGCTAATAGCGTATTTGTAAGTCCGGGTGTTTATACTTCGGAAAAGGATATAACATTTGTAACACGTAATGTTGGTGTTACAACCTTGGGTTTAGTTGGTGAAACCACTAAAGGCCCAGCTTTCATTCCTGTATTCATCAGCGATTATGATGAATTCAAACAATTTTTTGGTGGTTTAAACACAACTAAAATAATAGATAATGGTGCCCCTAAATATGAATTACCTTATATAGCTAAATCTTATTTAAGTGAATCTAACCAACTATTTGTAACTAGAGTATTAGGTTATTCAGGATATGATGCTGGTAAATGTTGGGGTATTACTTTAGATGCTGCGTTAGATGCTACAACAAGTGGTGAAACAATCCCTACTACAACAGTAGCAAATTTCTTCACATATGAAGTAACAACTGGTGGTACTATTAATACTTTAACTAGTACAGAAGCTTTAGTTCAAACATTATTTAATAATGGTGATTTAAATACCCCTCTAAACTCATTATATTTAAAAGAAAGTGGTGACACTGGTTCATCATTTGGTATAGTGTGGAATAAAACCAATAATATATTTAGTGGTGTTTCATTTACATATACTGTACTTGAAACTGGATTAAACGGTAGTTTAATTACTGGTACTACAAGTGCTGATACTATTGTATACTATTCTGGTAGTTCATACAGTGATGTTGAAGACCTTTTAGTTGCTACAATAAGAAGTAGAGGTTCATACGATGGTAATGAAGTTCTAAATTTCCAATGTTCAGGTGATACTGATGTTGTAATTGATAATACAATAACAACAGCAAACAATAATCCATTAGGTGATTTCAGATTAAGTGCCAATTCACAAACACAAGGTACTATGACTTATGATGTATCATTTGATTCAACTAAGAAAAATTATATTGGTCGAGTGTTAGGTAAAACACAAGTAGATGGTAAAACAGCTATTTTTGTTGAAGACGTTTACACAAATATGTTAGAAGATTATATTACTGATGGTAAAATTAGAGGTATAAATTCAACAATAGTTAATTATAGTAATAAATACGCTAATTATAAAACACAATACACAGCTGCAGTAACACCTTATATTGTTTCTGAAGTTCGTGGTTCTAATATTATTAGATTATTCAGATTATGGACTATTTCTGATGGTAATACAGCTAACTCGGAAATTAAAATATCTATTGAAAATATCAAACCTGATGAAAAAGAATTTGATGTTGTTATTAGAAGTTTCTATGATACTGATGAAAGACCAAATAAATTAGAAAGATTTACTCGTTGTACAATGAATAGGTCTTCAGATAATTTTATTGGCCGTAGAATTGGTACATTAGATGGTGAATTTGCATCAAAATCAAGTTATGTTTTAGTTGAATTAGATAATGAATCTGATTTCGATGATGCATTCCCAGCTGGTTTTGTTGGTATACCTCAACGTGATGCTAACGCATTTGGTAATACTGGCGTTAAAAACCCAACAATAACTTATAAAACAAAATATGGTACTTATGAAAATAAACGTAAATTTTATTTAGGTTTAGCTGATAGTATAGGGTATGACCAATGTTTCTTTAATTATAAAGGTTTAGCTGATTCATCTAATACTAATGTTTGGACTGGATTAACTGATGGTTTCCATATGGATAGTGGTGCTACAACTGCAACTATTGATGGTGTTGATGAAGTATATAGATTTGATGTTGGTTCTTACGCATTTAGAACTAATACAGGTATACAAGGAACTGATTATGAAAATATTAGAGCTCGTAAATTCACATTAGCACCATATGGTGGTTTTGATGGTTGGGATATCTATAGAACTAGAAGAACAAACACTGATGGTTATGCTATTAATGGATTAAAAGGTTTAGCTGGAACACCATCTAACTTCTCTCCATTACCATTAACAAATGGTGAAAATGGTATCAATTCTGACTACTACGCATATTTAGAGGCTATAAGAACGTTTGCTAACCCAGAAGCGGTAAATATTAATGTATTTGCAACACCGGGTATTGATACAACTGATAACTCTAGTCTTATTGAACAAACAATTGAAATAATTGAACAAGAAAGAGCTGACTCATTATATATTATCACAGTTCCAGATACTGATTCTGCTGGTGATATTATGGACCCAGCTGATGTTGTTGATGGTATTACAGATTTATTTGATAGTAACTATACTGCAGCTTATTGGCCTTGGATTCAAATTAATGATTCTGAAAATAGCCAATATATGTGGGTTCCACCTACAAGAGATGCTGTTAGAAACATTGCTAGAACAGATAATATATCTTATCCTTGGTTCGCAGCTGCTGGTGTTAATAGAGGTGATGTAGATTGTATAAAAGCTAGAACTAAATTAACTTTAGACCAAAGAGATACATTATATGAAGGAAGAATTAACCCAATAGCTACTTTCGCAAGTGAAGGTGTTAAAATCTGGGGTAATAAAACACTTCAAGTTGCTGATACGGCTCTTAATAGAATTAATGTTAGAAGATTATTACTTCAAGCTAGAAAACTTATTTCTGCTGTTGCTATTAGATTATTATTTGAACAAAATGATGATATAGTAAGAAATCAATTCTTAGCAATGGTTAATCCAATATTAGAAGGTATTAGAAAAGAAAGAGGTATTACAGACTTTAGAGTTACAGTTGATAGTTCACCTGAATCTATTGATAGAAATGAATTAATTGGTAAAATTTATATTAAACCAACAAGAGCATTAGAATACATAATTGTTGAATTCAATATTATGCCAACTGGTGCAAGTTTCGATAATATATAAATAAAAAATAATTAAAGAATGATTTGTAATGAATCATTCTTTAATTTAATTAAAAAAATATAATAAATGTTAAGAATTTTTAATAATCTCAATATTTATTAATAAAACAAAGAATAAATTTATTTTAAAATTAAAAAAATATGTCAGATTTATTACAAAAAATGCCCATCACGTATGAGCCTAAAAGAAAAAATAGATGGTTATTTAGATTTCCAGCTGAATTAGGTATCCAAGAATGGTGGTTATCATCAGGTGCTAGACCTACTATAGAACAAAATGAGACTGAAATTCAATTCTTAAATACATCAACTTGGGTTATTGGTAGATTTACTTGGGCATCAATTGATTTAGTTTTAAGAGACCCTATAGGCCCTTCTGCAGCACAAGCTATTATGGAGTGGGTTCGTTTACATAGTGAATCTATTACAGGAAGACAAGGTTACGCAGCTGGTTACAAAAAAAATGTTGAAGTTGAAATGTTAGACCCAACCGGTGTTGTTATTGAAAAATGGCAATTACAAGGTACTATGTTAACAACAGTTAATTTTGGTGATTTATCTATGGATGACGATGGTATTGCTGATATTACAGCTACTTTAAGATTCGATAGAGCTATACTCGTGTTTTAAAACCCTTATTATTAGATAGTTACATTTATTAACGATTTAATAAAATTGCAACGTCAAAAACTTGACTTATTAAAGTTATTTTAGTATTATTGTTTAAATAATATTAGGATAACTTTAATTATTTATGATAACTTGTAAAATTTGTAATTTAGAATTTAAGTCTTTGGATTCATTACGTAGGCATTTAGCTTTAAAACATAAAATATCATCTGAAGAAACATATGTTGAATATGTTCTTGGTGGTATACAACCACCATGTAAATGTGGGTGTGGTACTAAAACTAACTTCTTATCATTTGAAAAAGGATTTGTTGGTCATGTTCTTGGTCACGCATCTAGAATTAATAACAATTGGGGGCATAATAAAGAAGCTATTAGTAAATCTCACGAAACTCAAAAGAAAATGTATAATACTGGTGAGTTGGTAATATGGAATAAGGGTTTAACAATTGATGATTCAAGAGTTAAAGATAATATTATTAAAGTAATGTCAAATCCTGAACGTGGTAAAAACATATCTAAAAAATTAACAGGTGTTAATAAATCTAAAAAACATAAGGAAAATTTAAGTAAGTCACAAATAATATCTTGGTGTAATGATGAAAAAAGATTAAAACAAAGATATAATAGAGCTAATTATTATAAAAATAAAAAATTTAATAAGAAATCAAAATTAGAACAAAATTTTGAAGAATTATTAATTACGTTAGGTATTGTTTATGAAACACAATACCCAATTAAAGGTTATCTATTTGATTTTTTTATTAAATCAAAAAATGTTTTACTAGAGGTAGACGGTGATTGGTACCATTTTAACCCTAAAATACATAAATTACCTTTAACACCAATACAAATACATAATATTAATAATGATTCAATTAAAAATGATATAGCTAAAGAAGATGGTTATATTTTAATTCGTTTCTGGGAAGATGATATTAATAATAATTTAGATAACGTTATAAATACATTAAAATTATTATTATAAGTCATACCAAATATATTACATATAATATTCTTTATATAATTCATAAAAATTATTCTTACAATATATTGCTGTTTTTTTATCCTTTAAATAAAGGGTCGATGGTACAGTTATATGCCCAGAATCACAATAAGTATCATCGAAAACAAACTTTCTATTTTCTATTCTAAACCAATTATAATATTTACATTGATTTTTATCGTTAAAATCGGGTTTCCAACCTTCATTTAATGATTCAATTATGATACTTAATTTAATAAATATTTGACATTTATTATTGTTAGTTTTAACGTTATTAATGAACCCGATTTCTGTTAACCTTTTAGTTAAAACTGATTTTAATTTAATATTTGATGTTGTATTATATAACTCATCCAGTAAATCAATAGGTATATTGATATTCATTATTCTATTCTTATAAAATTTGCTTTTACTATTGAAGAATTATTACCATACGCTGATTTAAATTCACTTAAAATAATTTCACCATCATCAACAAATGTATTTGGAAGTGTGGTACCCCAACAACCATTATTTCCAAATGGTGAGAATCCATATAACTGTAAATTAGCTGGATTACCAATTTCACCAGTTTTAACAATCATATATTTATATGCTTCTGGGTTTTCTCTACCATTTAACGTATATGTGTTATAACTATTAAAAACTATTGTATCATTGGGGGATGCAGATACAAATCCTTTAGTGAAATGTGTTAAAACCCAAGTTGTACCTTTTAAAGTTATATGATTATCAGTAGCATTTGGTAATACACCACCATCAGTATAACTACTTAAAGGGTCTTTTTCACAAGAAATTAAACTTATAATTAAGACAATTATTAATAAAATATTTTTCATAATTTTAATTTTTAATTAATACTTTTACAAATGTACGAATAAAAAATTACAATCCCAAACATTTTTTAAAAAAACTTTACTTTATGTATTTATATTATACAATTATAATATAATATTTATTTAACGTTTTAAATTATGGAATCAAACAAACCTAATGTTATCCCAACAAAAGAACAAATAGAAGAAGCTAATAGAGCTGGTGAAGTAGCTGGTCAACAACATACTGGATATGCTGTTAGTGCCGCTGAAAAAGCTGCAGCTGAAGAAATGTTGAGAAGAACAGAACAACAATTAAAAGATAGAGAAGAAGCCTTAAGAAAACAAGCTGAAAGGGCTGCTAAAGCTGAAATAATTAATAGTATGCCATTAAAACCAGAACCACAACGAGTTGTAGATTCCCCGGTGATACGTAGTGGTGTGATTGAAACAAGTCAAGCTAATGCACCATATGATTTAATTCCATTACCATCTGAGGGATTAATTTACCCAAGTAAAAAAGCTAGAATTAAAGTTGCATTTCTTAATGCATCAGATGAAAATATATTAACATCACCTCATTTATTAGAAAGTGGTGAATTTTTAGATATTTTATTAAGAAGAAAAATAATTGATGAAGATATAAATCCACGAGATTTACATGTTGGTGATAGAAACGCTATTATGGTTTGGTTAAGAGCTACAGCATACGGAACCAATTACCCAGTTGAAGTTATTAACCCATACAATGGTGAATTAATTGAAACAGAAATAGATTTAAGTGATATCAAAACAAAAAAATTAGGTGCTATACCTGATAATAATGGTTTATTTGATTTTAAATTTCCTATCTCAGCAAAAACATGTAAATTTAAATTATTAAGTGTTCGTGATGTAGAAGAGATTAGTAAACAAAGAGATTACGAAATTAATACATTAAAAAAAGAATATGCTGATAGTTTAACATTTTCATTAGAAAAACAAATAATTGAAATTGATGGGAATAGAGATATTAACTATATTAGAGATTTTATTTCAGTTTTACGTGTTGGTGATTCTCGTGCTTTAAGAAAATATGTTAATGAAATAGAAAGTGGTCTTGATATGAATATTGAAATTCAGGTTCCGGGGGGTGAGCCTTTTACAACCTTTCTTCCCATTAACCTCGACTTTTTTTGGCCTAAGTTATAAATTTAAAGAACCATTTTTACAAGAAGTTTTTGCCTGTATAAAACATATGAATATGTCTTATGTTGATGTTATGGGTATGCCTACATATGAACGTAGATTTTTTATTCGAATATTTACTGAACAAATAGAACATCAAAAAGAAGTAATTGAAGAACAACAAAAAAATGCAACTGCTAGTAATGGTAAAGGTAAACGTGTAACACGTATAAGTGGTAACGCAGTAAAAAATTATAGTGGTAGAATTTAATATTCTATGATATTTATTAATAAAATATTATATGAAAAGACTAATCCTTACTGAATCTCAATTAGAAAACTTACAAAATTATTTAATTGTTGAAGCAGATAAAAATGATGGTATAGATGCACTCAACGAATTTGTTAAACAAATTAAACAAACATTTATAAACACTATAACTAAACATAGGGTTGGTGATTTCATATCTTTTGTTTTTTGGTTAGAAAATAATGAAGACCCTGATGCTGAAGTTACTAGTCAAAGTGTATCAACTTTTCAAATAATGGAAATTGACGGTTCTAACCTTAAATTAAAATTTGTTACTGATTTTCGTCAAAATAATATAAATAATAATCTTAATTCTGGTGATGTTGTTATGTTATATCCAAGTGGTGTATCTGGTATTCATTTTAGAAACCAAACTGCTAATCTTGGTGTAATACCAGTTGATGAAGAAGGAAATTTAGGTAAACCTATTGTAGTTGGTAATTTCAAATTTTTTAAAATTACTGATAGTGGTACTAAAACAAATGCTGTTGAAGTAGCTAAAGAAGGTATGGATGAATGGAGAACTGAAATTAAAAAATTTAATGATTCTATGACTTATAAACCCGGATTTTTAGGTATGGATAATTTTTTCTTTTTCCCTAGTGGTTATTTAGCAATGGATAAAATATTACATAAGTTTGGTTTAAATGTTGATGATAATATTAAAGATAAAATAAAATTTAAAGTTTTAGAATCAGATATAATTGGTGGTTCAGAAAAATTAAATAAAAACGCAATTTATGGTGCTACTTTAAGTAGAGATAAAAAAAGTTTTACTAGATATGGTGAATATGTTGATTTTGTATTTTTCATAGAAGGTCAAAACATTGGGACTGGTGGTAATTTTACAGTACCAGTTTCATATAAAGAAGAAGGTAGTTTAATAAAACCAATAACTCAAGGTGATGGTAAAGCTAAAATAAATATTATTAAATTTTAATCATGACACCTGAAGAATTAAAAGCATCTTTAAAAGAACAAGAGAAATTAGCTTCACTAATTGAGAGAAATTCCAAATCTATGGGAACCTTCTCATCTGCTATTAGTGATGCTGGTAGGTTAACAAAATTACTTAACATACAACTTAAACAAGTTGCTGAACAAAGTAAAAAAGTTAATGATAATCGAATTAAAATAGATGATTTAAAAGAACAAATTAGAGTTGGTAGAGCAAATAATACACTTAGTATTGTTGATTTTAATCTACATAAAAGTAAAATTAGGTCCTTACAAAAGGAAAGTCAAGAAATTGAAAACCAAATTGATTTACATAATGAAGTTATAAGTAAATATCAAAGACAAATATCTTTACTTAAGCAATCTTTATCAAGTTGGCAAGCAATTGGTTGGGTTATTAAAAATGAGATAGGTACTTCTCTTAAAGATGGTTGGAAATCATTAATGGAGCAAGATAAAGCAGTTAGAAAAACTCAACTTAGTATGGGTATTTTATCTAATCAAAGTTTATCTTTTTCTCAAAATATGTATAAATCGGCTGTACAAACATCATTAATTGGTGCTAACGCTAAAGATTTAGCTAAATACCAACAAGATTATAGTGAACAAATTGGTAGAGCAGTTGTATTATCACAAGATGGTTTAATGGCTATGACTGAAATGGCTAAAGGTACTATGCTTGGTGCTGATGGTGCTGCTCAATTAGCCGCTGAAATGGACGCATTTGGTATTAGTGCTACTAGTGCTAGAGATATAGTACAAGAAACAGTTGATTCAGCTCATAAAATGGGTGTTAATTCTGAATCTATCACTAAAAAATTATTAAATAATCTCAAAACAGCACAAAAATACAATTTTAAAGGTGGTATTAAAGGAATAACTGATATGACCATACAAGGTCAGAAGTTTAAAATCTCAATGGAGGCTGTTGCCGGCTTCGCTGATAAACTATTTACACCTGAAGGGGCTATTGATGCCGCAGCACAATTACAGGTGCTTGGTGGTGCTTGGAGTCAAATTGCTGACCCATTCCAATTAATGTATCAAGCTAGGAATGATATGGCTGGTTTACAAAAATCTATGATTGAAGCAACGGCTGGTGCTGCACAATTCAATAAAGAAACTGGTAAATTTGAAATATCTGGTTTAGAAATGCATAGATTAAAACAAGCAGCTGAAGTTACTGGACAAGATTTTGGTGATTTAGCTGAACAAGCTAGACAATTAGCTAGAGTTAAAGATATTAAAACAAAGATTGGTTTTAAATTTGATAAAGATACTGAAGAATTTATTACATCAACGGCTAATTATAGTAAAGAAAAAGCTGGTTATACAATTAATATTGATGGTCAAGATACTTTAATTAAAGATTTATCTAAAGCTAATATTGAACAATTAAAAACATTAGTACTTCAAAAAGAAGATTTAGCTAAACGAGCAGCACAATCACAAAGTTTTGATGAAAGTTGGGAAAATCTTAAAAATATGTTTAAAGCTACTTTATTACCAGCTTTGGATGGTTTCTCAATAGCTATGAAAAAAGTATTAGGTGACCCTAAAGTTATTCAAGGTTTAACTGATTTTGCTGTAAGTATTGGTAAGTTTGCTGGTGTTGTTGGTGAATTCATTGCCAACAACCCATGGACTGCGGCAATTACTTATGGTATTTTTAAATCATCTCAATGGGTTTTAAATGGATTAGCTTTAGCAACTGGGTTTAATATGGGTACAGGTAAAGGAGGTCCGTTATCAGCTATAAGTAATATTTTAGGTGGTGGAAAAAGTGGTGGTGTAGGTGGTTTTAAAGGTGCTAGTATTAGTGGTGGGTTATTAGCTGGTGGTTTTGGTCTTTACAATGAATATTCAGAAAATAAAGATAATAAAGAAATGAGTGGTGGTGAAAAGACTGGTAGGGCTATAACTAGAGGTGCTTCCGCAGCTGGTGGTGCAATACTTGGTAGTCAAATTGGTACAGCTTTAGGTGCTGCCTTAGCACCATTCACAGGAGGTCTTAGTATTCCAATATTAGGTGCCGTTGGTGGTATTGCTGGTGGATATATTGGTGATAAAGGTGGTGATAATTTAGGTGATATATTTGGTTCTTCAAAAGGTAAAGAGAATACTACAAATCAAGATTTTATAGCTAGACCCGGACAAAAATCACAACCATTTAGTAGTAGTGATACATTAATTGGATTTAAACCCGGTGGTCCTATTGAAAAACAATCATCAATAACAAATTCAACACCACAATCAATGCAAATTACGTTTGCACCACTTAAAATTGAATTTGGTTCAATTACATTACAATCAGGTAATAATAGTACTAAAATTGATATTGTTAATGACCCAATTTTAATTAGGGAATTATCTTCTGTTATTCAACAAGAGTTGAGAAAAGCTATCGGTGGTGGTATATTAAATCCAAATACTCTTAAATAGCTAATAATTAATTAATTATAATTTTATTAGAAAATAATTAAAGTTTTACTTGACAAACAATAATTTTTTTTATATTTTATTATAATATATATATATATATATATATATATAACTATATATAACTATATATAACTATATATAACTATATATAACTATATATAACTATATATAAATAATAATATAAATAATATAAATAATAATATAAATAATAATATAAATAATAATATAAATAATAATATAAATAATAATATAAATAATAATATATATTATAAAAATTTCAAAACATTTATTTCTTTTAATTTTTGATTAAGTTAGTATTTATATATAAAATATTGATATGCCAATACCTATTGAACAAAAATTAGTACCTATAGCAATTATAGTACGAGATAGATTACTTAATAGAAATTTAATATTATCCGATACAGTTACATCATATGGTTCAACTGCGTGGGCTTCTGGTATAGATAAACCAGCTCAAATAGGTTTATTAAATGATAATATAATTGCTAGCACTGATATAACTAATGATGGTGAATTATATAGAGAATTATTATTATTAAATAATAGATATATTAATTCATCATCAACAAAAAATAATTTACTTGGTATAACATTTGATAATAGTCAATATTTTAAAGGTTATGAATCTAATTATAGTTCAATTGATATAGATAATAAATTACTTTTAAAATCAGGTAATTTTAGATTAAATTTACTCCAAAATAACCAATATAGAAAATTTGATGAAGTTATTAATTTTGAAAATAATGAAGGATATTTACCTCAATATAGACCAACAACAAACGAAAGTTATATTGATTCTAGTGGAAATTTAGTTAGTACAACTAAATTTGAATTAGCTGGTAATATCCTTGGTAGTGCTTTAAATGGTCAAGGTATTGGTATAGGTCAAAATGGTTTAGATGCTAATTTTGATGTTAGAACTACTTTAGGTGGTAGAATGTTAGGTATGACTGGTATTATTGATGATACACCTTTAGGTAAGTATGCACAACGTGGTTTAGCTGCAGCTATGTTAAATAATGTAGCATTTAATGTTCAACAAGAAGTTGGTGGTATGATTAATCTTAGTCCTGTTAATTTTTTATCTGGTGGAGATATAATTGTACCAAATAATGATATTACAGTTCCAAAGGATGGTATTGGTAAATCAACTGATTTAATACAAAAATTAAGTGGTTTTGAAGTACCAAGAAGTTTCTTACCAGAAGACGCTAGTATATTTTCTTTCAACGATAAGCTAGTTTTAATTAAAAATGATAATAGTAGTCAAACAATAATAGATAACACAGGAGAAGGTCAGCAAATAGCTTTATTTCGTAATTTAAATGCCAATTTATTGATGGGTTGGTATGGACCGTCATATACACCAAGTAAAAAGGGTATTATTTATAGTGGTGCTGGAACAAATGATTTAAATTACCAAACAGATAGTAAATCATATTTAGGTTTAGTTGATGTTGCAACAGCTGGTGATTTATGTGATGTTACATGGCCGGGTAATTCTGGTAATGCTGTATTAGAAAGTTATGAGTATTCATTTACTAAGAAATCGTTATTAGATAAAACACAAGAATTATTTAAAGGTGGTAAGGATAGAAAAATACAAACTATGATTAATCAACTAAGTGTTGCTGAAAGAACACCAGATGAAATTTCCTCTTTAATAAATCAAAAAATTCAATCTAAAGGTAATGCAGTAATTAATACTGATGGTACTTTTTGTAGAACTTGGTCAACATTAAAAAGATATAATACTGTTAATACGCTCCAAAAACATAGAGGTTTAGATAATGGTAATACAAATTCTGTATTAGATTCTAATGGTTTTGTTAGAATTGGTCCAACATATGGTAATGGTGGTCAAACAGATATGAAAAGGTTTATGTTTTCATTAGAAAATTTAGCTTGGTCAGATAATGTAGATTTATTAGAATGTGAAACAGGTCCGGGTGATGGGTTAGCCGATGGTAAACGAGGTAGAATTATGTGGTTTCCACCATATAATCTTACTTTCAGTGATACATCTTCAGTAAATTGGGAATCAACTGAATTTATAGGTAGAGGTGAACCAATGTATACATATAGTAACACAGAACGTAGTGGTAATCTATCATTTAAGATAATTACTGACCATTCTTCAGCCTATAATAATTTTAAAAATAAGAGTATAGATGAAATTAATAGATTTTTATTTGGGTGTGACAATATACCTGATAGTATAACTAGTAAAATTTCAACAGTAACTAAAGACGCTATTGATGTAGCTAAAGCTAAAACTGAAAGTACTACAACAAAAGTTAATGATGTTACATTAAATTATAATATAAATTATTATTATCCAAATGATATATCTACTTTTGAAGGTATTTTTGGTAACTACGAAAAAAATGGTGAACCAACAAACCAAACACCCGGAAGTGGTATTGGTAAATATGATAGTCCTTTAAGTAATGAAGATTTCGAAAATAAATATGATACTGGTTTAAATAAAGAATTCTATAGTAAAATGCAATCTTATGCTGATGAGGTTAATAAGGTAGATAATGCTGTATTAAAAATACAAGGATATGCCAGTAGCCACGGTAATGTAAAAAATAATACAAAATTAATGACTGATAGGGCTAATAATATGAAAACATTATTAATGGCTCCACCGTATAATATTCCAGCTAAAAAATTTAAAATACCTATTGGAAAAGCAATTGAAAGTGTTAATGGTATTACAGACCAAGATGCTTATAATGTAAAAAAACTTAGAAGAAGTGAAATAAGTATTGAAACTGACCCAAGTAAAAGTGTTTTAAAACCAGAAGAAACAATTAAAGATGAAATACCAACTAATAATAATTTAAATAATGTTAATACAAGTGGTTTATTATGTGAAGGTAGTTATTTTAAATATTTAGAAGAAACTGACCCAACAACATATACTAAAATTACTGAAAGTATTAAAGACCAAATTAAATTCTTTCAACCAGCATTTCATTCTATTACACCAGAAGGTTTTAATTCTAGATTAAACTTCTTACTACAATGTACTAGACAAGGTGCTACTATTGGTAAAGATAATGGTGTAACCCCAAGTAACTTAGCATTTGGTAAACCACCAGTTTGTATTTTAAGGGTTGGTGATTTTTATCACACTAAAATTGTTATAGATAATGTTGATTTTTCTTTTAATGAAGTACAATGGGATTTAAATCCAGATGGTATAGGTGTACAACCAATGATTGTTGATGTAACAATTTCTTTCAAATTTATTGGTGGGTCAAGTATTAATGGGCCTATAGCTAGATTACAAAATGCAGTATCATTTAATTTCTTTGCAAATACTGAAATGTATGATGAAAGAGCTGATAGAATTGATAATAATGGTAAATTACAACGTGGTAAAACAAATAAAACGGAAATTAAACCTAATGTTGATGTTACGAGTGTTGATAAACCAAATATAAACCAAGCAATTCTTAATGATGAATCAAATAGTGGTTCTAATTCTCAAACTATTCAATCATCTACTGATGATGATATTAACGTGTTAAATAAATTAACATTTTCAACCTTAGCATTTGAAAAAGATAGTGATTATTTATTGATAACTTTAATGACAAATGGTAATGAAACTGTTAATAACGAACATATCGGAAAAATATATTTACAAAACCCTAAAAATGGTGAAAAGACATTATTAACTAATGATAAAAATAATATCCAAGATGTTACAATAACATTATTACCGGGTAATACAATTACTACTGATTTTCAATATTTAATTTATTTACCTAGTAGTACTTATAATATAATTGTTGAATGGGATGGTAATAGTACAATTAGTAATAAATCAACAATTCAAATAGAAAGTTATAATTAATGGCAACATATTTTAATAGATACGAAAATTTTAAAATTAATGGTAGTGTAAGCACATTACCATTTATAAAATTAACTTCTAAGTCAACAGATAAATTAGTTGTTTATAAATTAGGTAAAACTAGACTTGACAAATTGTCTCAACAATATTATAATAATCCTTATCATGGGTTCTTTATAATGTTAGCTAACCCAGAATACGGTGGTATAGAGTTTAATATTAAGGATGGTGATATAATTAGAATACCATTCCCATTTAATGCTGCTATAGAAGATTATAATTATCAAGTAGAAACATTTAAAAGATTATATGGCGAATAGAATAGTAATGGTTGACCCAAATCCAGAAGATATGGGTTTAGTACCATTGGAGGATTTATGTATTATTGTTGATTTACAAACTAGTCAAAAATCACGTAGTAATATTAGTACCAACGAAAATAGTGCTATTATTAATCAAACTACTGGTAGTGATTTTACAGTTAATTTTATATCTGGTACAGAACAAGATGGTGTTAGAAATTTAACAACTAATTATACTAATATTGGCGGTTATAAAACACCTAAAACAGTGTTTAATAATAATTCTGATTTAGAAGGTTTGGGTATTACTAATATTAATATTAATTTTAATTCTTCTTATGCACCACAAATAGTAATTGATATGATTGATATTAGAGGTAGTTCAATATTAGAATATGGTAATTTATCAAAGTATAATGTCTTTTTTAACTTACCATACCCAATCTTTAAATTAACTATAAAAGGTTATTATGGTAAATCAGTAACTTATTGTCTTCATTTAATGAAATGGAATGCTAGTTTTAATTCAGAAACTGGAAATTTCGAAATAAAATGTGAATTTGTTGGTCATACATATGCATTTTTAACTGATATGTTAGTAGGATACCTTAAAGCAGCTGTTGAAACTACTAAAGGTAAATCACTATTAGAAGAGAAAAAACTTAATGACCCTAATCTTATGAGTATTACCGAAATGATTGGTAAAATAAATAAAATGAATTTAGAATTAGTTAAATTAAAACAATCTAATGAATCAATAAAGGAATTAGCAATAGTTAAAAATAAGTTGGATGAATTTCAAGAAATTGGACAATCATTTATAACATTTAAAATAAACCACACAACATACGATAGTAATAACGGTACTAGTATTTTAGCTAGTACTAATGATGGTATAACAGTATTTGATAATAGTAAACCAAATTCATTAAAAATAGATGTTAATAATTTAGAAGATGTTTTAACATCTAAAGTTACTGATACTAATAAATCAACTGATGTAGATAATTATACGTTAACATTAGATTATTATAAAAAAAACTTATATACTATATATGATGGTACTATAGGTAATTTTAAAATTGATAATGTATTACCATACACTTTAGGTGTTGAATCATATGAATATATTAAAAATCAATTAAATAATATATCAAATGATAGGAAAATTATAATAACTGATTGGCGTAACGCATATTCAGAATTAGAAGTTAAAAAATTAAAATTAAAAAATACTGAAAAAACATTAACTAATACTGTTGGTGATATAATTAGTGACTCTATTGATAGTGAGGTTGGTTTTAACCCATCAATTAAAAATATTATAAATATATTTGCAACACATGTTGATATTTTTATGGATTTAATTAGGGGTGTTGCAATTGAATGTGAAAATAATCCTAGTGGTAGACATAAAAAATTTGAAAATTCTTTAGAATATTTAGATATTAAAAATGAAACAAGTGGTAATGTAAGTGGTGGTATGCCGGGTATAATATATCCGTTTCCGGGTTATGATGAAAATGGTGTTGAAACTTGGATTGGTAATAAAATTAATAACATACCAGAAACTAATTTTATTGAGGAATTATTAATAGGTTTTTTAACAACAGCAAAAAAAGAGTCTGAATCTGATTCGATATTAGAAAATGGTAGTTCTGGTTGGTACCCAGCTAGTATTTTAGAAACTAAATTGTTAGGTGGTGAAAATATATATGATGTTATTAAAGATGAAGCTAAAGAATATATAATTTTAGATGAATTTTATAAACGATTATTTTTGTTTTTTGGTTGTACAAATTCAAATCTATCTAATGATGAAATTATAAATATGGCTATTATCGAAGCAAATAATATACATAAATATCCAACTAATCAATTTGTTAAAGATATAATTAAAGTAAAAACACCAAGTGATTTATTGAAAGATATGTTAACGAATGAAAAATATCAAAAAAAATATCTATATCAAGAAAGTAGTGATTTATATAATTTTGGTTATGGGTTAACTCTTAAAAATGCTAAAGCTGGTAGATTTATTAAAGATAAAAAATTAGATGATGATGAAACATACACGTATATAAAATTATTCACCGAAACTGAATACACATCTACGAATGAAAGTGTATACCCATCATATGAAATACCAAAATATACGAAAAGTGAAAATATTATAAATCAAAATAATTATAGTTCATCATTTGATGCATTAGCTGGTGCATATAAATCACAAGAATTTTTTAAGTATACTTATGATGGTGCGGAAAGTAATTATGATGTTGATTTAATTTTTTGGAGTTCGTTACAACAAGGTCTCGGTGATGACCTTAGTGTTATATCAAATTCATTTAATAACATTAATGAATTAGGTGGTAATAATTGTGATGAAGTATTAAAATACAAAAGTGATAATAGTAAAATATTAGATAAACATTATATTAGTTTTAATGCATCTAGTGAAAGTTATAGCTTATTTGGTTCTGATTTTTATTTTAGACAAATGGATAACGTATATAATAATACGGATTTTTCTGTTGGTAAAAAAATTGCGAATAGAGCAAAAGCAATTTTATTCTTACATACATTACCATTTGATGGGTTAACTGGTCCTGAATCATATGGTTTATTTTCACCAGTTAATGATGGTAATGATTGGGTAATTGGATATAAAGATATCTCAGTTAATTTAAATGCCTTCGGTGGTTGGTATAATAAAGGTGATTGGAAGAGAGATTTATTTAATAAACGTGGTGGCTTTGTTAAAGTACCTAAAGCATGGTTGTTATTAATTGGTGGTTTACTATGGAGAAAAAAACAAACTGTGGACCCAATTTTATATAATAAAAATAATTATACGTTTTTTATAGATGAAATAACACAACCAACAGTAAATGAATATTTAAAAAATATTATAACATTAAATACATACTTAGGTGATAATGAACCTGAACGATTTGGTACTGGTGATTATGTTAAAATAGAAGATATTTTTGATAATTTACCAAAACAAGTTATAAATACGTTAATCAATTATTTTATTGATTGGACTGATGGCGAAACTGATATTAATGATTGGAATACAATAAGAAAAAGATATGAGTTAGAGAATACTGATGATATCAATTCTATAGTAGAATATAATAATTTAATTACTAATAGGAATATTACATGGCGTGAAGCTTCATTATTAATAGATAGTAATGGGTGGTCTGATAGTAAACAAATTAAGAATTTATTAAAAACAAAATCTTTTATTAATAAAGAAAATTTAAATATTTTTGATAAAGTATATATATCACCAACAATATTTGATTATAATGAAGATAAAGATTTTACTACACTTAAAGCTAATTATGGTATTGAATATATAAATACAAAAGATGATACAACTAATGGTATTGCTAATATGATTAATACTATAGTAGAACCAATTATAGTTGCAAATACAACTTGGAGAATTTGGGTTGATACTAATGATATTAAGCCATATAATTATACTTGGAATTATAGTGTATCAACAAAGGATATAACAACTTATTTAACTGAATTTAATAAAACATTAGTAGCTTTAGAGACAAAAAAAACATCTACCGATGCTGATAAACAAAAACTATTTGGTTCAATTGATAATGATACAATTAAATTAAATTTATATAGAACTATTAAAGCAATTTATGATAAATGGATTGCTGGTACAAACTTAGTTAATTCAGGTATTTGTAATTGTTCTAATAATCAATCTCAAACATTAATTAGTAGTTTTAGGTTTTTAGATAAAGCATTTAGAGATATTGGTGATAAATTTTTAATTAACCCTCTAACAATTAGAGATATGATTAAAAATAATACAAATCAAAGTTTTTATGATTTAATAAGTCAAATATTAGTTGGTAATAATATGGATTTCATACCATTACCTAATTATATAAATTATCATGATGAAAATGAAATTAAAAAAGTATTTTCAACATATTCATATAATGAAGCTGTGTTAGATGAAAACGTTGGTCCAACTTTTATATGTATGTACGTTGGACAAACGTCTAAACAATTAGATATTATTGGTGGTGATTATAAAAACGATTCAATACAATTCAATGTAAATGATAATACCAATTTACCAGATGCTTTTAAAGATGAAGATGGTGATACAATACCAGTTTTTGCAGTTAATTATGCTCAAGGTAATCAAAGTGTATTTAAAAATATAACTTTGGACCAATCAGAATTTAGTGAAACGGATGAATCATTACAAATCATTGAAGAAATATCATTACAAGGTGATAAACAAACTAGAACACCAGTTGGACAAAATTTATTTAATGTTTACTCTACTAGGTCATACCAAATAGAGATTGAAATGTTAGGTAATGCCATGATTCAACCTATGATGTATTTCCAATTAAATAATATACCAATGTTTAGAGGTGGTTATCTAATTAATAGAACTAGTCATTCAATTAAACCTAATTATATGACAACTAAATTTAAAGGTGTTAGAGTTAATAGAATTATGACACCATTATTAGATAGAAGTATGTTATATATGAATTTAATAGGTAGTTTAAGTGATATAGATATTAGTACAGCTAAATTAAATCAAAAAATTGATGAGGATTATATAAAAAATGGTGAAATAGATACAGACACTAAAAATAAAATATATAACAATGGTACCGGATTTGGTGACCCGATTGATGGTAAAATAAATATTACTTCAGTTTTCGGTGCAACAAGTGGTAGAAAAAATCCACATAGTGGAATAGATATTGGTGGTGTACAAAATAAAACAATAGTTAAATCATTATACGATGGTTATATTAAGACAATTAAAATAGATTCTGATGGGTATGGGTTATATACTATAGTAGACTTCAATGAAATTAATGGTTTAAAATATTCTGGTGAATATGGACATTTAGCTAATTTGTCCGAAACCATATTAAATAATATTGAGTTTAAGGCTCAATTAGGTATACTAAATACAACAAATTTAACAACAATACAAGATTTAGCTAAAAATGATTACGCAATTAATAAGTTAAGTGGTGGGGTATCACCAAAAATAATAATTAAAAAAGGTGATATTATTGGTTTAATGGGTGGTGAAAAGAATAAACCAGAAAGTAGTATTCTTAGGAGTGATAATAGTAGAGTTTCTTTAATAGGTTCATCAACAGGTACACACCTACATTTAACAATTAAAGATTTAAGTGATAACACAGTTAAAAATCCTGAATTAATAATAAAATCTGGTATTGAAAATAATTTATTATATAATGGTAAAATACATAATACTAAAGAAACAACTAATGTCAAATCTAGTGACGTTGATAATCCACCTATTGCTAGTAGTGAAGCTGGTACATTAGAACATTTAGGTAAAACAATAAATAACCCACTATCATTAACATCAACTAAGGACCAATGGACGGGGTTAATTAGTTCTGAAGAAAAATTTGCTGAATTCTCTGACATATATTATGGTCTTAGAGCTGGTATGATTAATATTGGTAATAAAAGGTCTGGTGATTTTAAAACTTATAAAGGTTTTATTAATACATATGTTACTACTCAAGATGGTAATGACTTAGTGTTATATACATCTGTCATTGAAAATGGTTTAGGTGTTAATATAAATGATAATATAGATTATGGTGTAGATAACTTTAGTGAATTTATTAAATTAATTGCATTACAAGAATCTGGTTCTAATTTAAATATTAATTATATTAAAAAAGTTATTAATTTGGAGTATAATGAAATTTTTAAACCTAAGTACGCATAAATATTTGTAAAATATAAATTTTATTTGTATATTTGCCAAATGAGAATAATTGGTAATATAGTAACAAATAAAATCATTCAGTTTGACCCTAAAATTAATACTGTTGGTTCCATTAATGAAATAATTGATGGATTACCAACTTTAATAATTGGTTGGGGGTTATCTAAGGAATTATTTCCAGAAGATTTTGATATTCTTAATCATGAGTTAAAACCAAAATTTTTTTGGTGTTATACATTTATGGAGAAAAGGTCGGCCTACGAAATCGATGTTGAAAATTTTATACAATATTGTTACACTAATATTATTTCAGATTTACATTATGTTTTTGTAGACCCGATACTATTTAAACTTTCTACATTAAAAAAAACAATTAAAAAATTACAATCTATTAATAACCCAATTCCTTATTTACATAAGGATTTTATATATATTTATGGTGATAATATAATTTTTGGTATTGATTTAGGTTTATGTGATTATTTCCTTGGAATATCTAAAGAAAAGGTAAAAAACAAAATCAAATCATTATCTAATGGACTTTTACTAGATGATACGATACTTATAGAATATAAAGATTATTTAGCTAGAATAGATAGTCCTAAATTTATACCGTATTTGTATTATATAGAACATGAATAGAACAATTTTAGTAGCATCATTTATATACCCAGATAAATTAGATTGGTTCCTAAATTTATTGTCTAATAAATATAATATAAAAAAAAATAATGTATTCTTATATAAGAACTTAGAAGATAATACAAAAATTATCATTACATTTAAATTAGTTTTAATTAATGGTGAAAAAATAAATTTAAAACAAACATTCCCAAATGCTACAATAATAAATAAACGAGGTGACGCTATTTTTACGATTAACGCACTTAATAGTTTAATTGAATTGGAGTCTTCATTAGATAAAGGTAATATTAATTATCAAAATCATCAAATAGATTGGTGTAAATACCAACACCAAATGGTCCTAACAAATAAAAGTAATTTAGTATTTCTAAATATTGAACGAATTTTTTTATAGTTTATGGATATTTATATAAAAATCACAATGATTTCAATATAAATATTATGGATAATAAAATCAATAAAAAAGAATTAGATGATAAATTAAATAGTTTTCTTGGTGAGGAAGCTATTGAATGTACTGGTGAACAATGTGTTATTAAAGGTGACAAAAGTTTAGTAGAGGTAATTAAAAAAAGAATGATTACCGATGATGGTAGAGAATTAATAAATGGTTAATACTTAACAAACTATGGGAAATATATATTTAAATAAAAAGTTACTCGAAGCAGAACTTAAAAAACATAAATTAATGTGTGAATACTCATTTTATGTCGGTGAAGACGATGATTATGATAAAGATGCTAATAATTTAATTTTAGGTGAAGATGGTGATGAAGAAAATCAAGAAGATAATGGGTTTGGTGATACTAACAATAATAATCCTAACCCTAACAATGATAATAATAATGACCCTAATGGTGGTAACGGTGATGAAATGGGGAATCAACCTCCTATGGAACCGGGAATGGGTGAAGAACCCGGAATGGAACCAGAAATGGGGATGGAACCGGAAGGTGATGCACCAATAGCTCCAGAAGAACCAATAGCTCCAGCTGAAGATGAAGTAGAGTTAGATGTTACTCAATTAGTACAAGGTACGGAAGATGCGAAAGCAAGTGCTGATATGGCAACTCAAAAAATGGAAGATTTATTGATGAAATTTGGTGAACTTGAAAGCCAATTAGCTAATATGAATTCAATATCTAGTAAAATAGAAGATTTAGAACATCAAATAGAAAAAAGAAATCCAACACCAGAAGAAAAATTAGAGATGAGGTCTTTTGACTCTTATCCATATAATTTAAAATTAACAGATTATTGGGCAGAAAAAGAAGGTGCTTACAATGTATTAGATAATGGTGAAGAAAAAAATAAAGAATATGTATTAACACAAGATGATATTAATAGTGAATATAACGAATCTAGTGTTAAAAATATGTTTAATGACTACGAAGAAGAAGAATTTTAATAAATAAAATCGTAAAAATATAAGGGGTGTGAATAACACCCTTTTTTTTGTCTTTAATAATCAGATACTTATATTTATTTTAGAAATATTAAATAAAAAGGTTGAAATATGCTTTTTCTTGATATAACTTTGTTGAAATAATTGTTAAATAATGTTTCATAAACTTGACTTTTTCATCTTTTTGTAGATATTTATATAAGATTAAAAGTTATAGCACAAAAACTTTATAGCACAATTAATATAGTACATAATAATAAATAAATAAATTAAAAAAAATGGCACAAACAACAAAAAATGACCCGTTAGTGGACGCAATCTTAAAACAGTACGAAGACAACCACGCACCAAAAAAATCAACAGGTACTAAAACCTACGATTTAAAAAATTACTTCTCAACATTCTTAAAAGAAGGTGTTAAAACTGGAAGTAAAAGAATTAGAATCTTACCAGCAGCAGATGGTGGTACTCCTTTCAAAGAAATTTTCATACATTCAAAACAAGTTAGCGGTAAATGGAAAAAATTTGCTTGCTTAAAAGGCAATTTTGATAAAGACTGTCCTTTCTGTGAAGCTAGACAAGCTTTATTAGGTAGTGGTAAAGATGGTGAAAAAGAATTAGCAAAACAATTTGGTAGCAGAAAAATGTATGTTCTTCGAGTTATCGATAGAGACCATGAAGAAGATGGTGTTAAATTCTGGAGATTTAATCATGATTATACAAGTCAAGGTATTTTTGATAAAATAATCTCTATTATTAAACAAAATGGTAATATTACAGACCCTGAAACAGGTCGTGATTTAGTTATTGATATAGCTCGTGACCATAAAAATAACTGTGTAGTATCTGGTGTAGTACATTGTGATAAATCTCCAACACTTGAAGATAAAGAACAATTAAAAACATTAATCGAAGATAGTAGAACATGGGAAGATGTTTATTCAGTTAAAGATTATGATTATCTTTTACTTGTTGTTAAAGGTTTCGAACCAGCTTGGGATAAAGTTAACAAACAATGGGTTGATAAAGCAACATTAACAGATGCTGAGGCAAATGATGAAAGTTCTGAAATTACAATGGATAATGATGTT